>Ga0129306_1000058_pt1 | contig 178035 bp, 150 predicted proteins | sample P827metagenome_FD_94438 | JGI IMG/M metagenome (GOLD analysis project Ga0129306, IMG submission 94438) | Capybara group fecal microbial communities from Wisconsin, USA - P827 metagenome | ecosystem: Host-associated > Mammals > Digestive system > Large intestine > Fecal | place: USA: Wisconsin...
CAAGGGACCAACTCCGTCATATGTACAATATATGTACAATACTTGTACAATATTTGTACGTTTACAATTGTACAAGTATTGTACAACTATTGTACATATATTGTACAACGACCGGAGTTGGTACGGTTTTGTAACGGGGATGTAACGGTGAAAAAACGGAGGTGTTGCGACCTATTTCCGGGCGCAGTGCGAGCAGATGCCTTTCACGACATATTCGGTCTCTTCGGCAACGAAGCCTTCGGGCAGGGGTACGGGCGGTATGGTGATGTCGGTGAGGCAGAATGTCCTGTGGCAGCGTGTGCAGGTGAGGTGCACGTGGCCTTGGCAATGGCGTGTGTCGTCGTGGTGGCAGACGCAGTATTTTTGCACGCCGCTGCCGTCATCGACGCTGTGCAGCAGGTGGGCGTCGCTGAAGAGGGTCAGCGTGCGGAACAGGGTGGAACGGTCGACGGTGGGCAGCGCCTCTTCGAGGTCGCTGAGGCTGAACACTCCGTCGGTGTGGTGGCGCACCTGGCGCCATATCATTGTGCGTACGGCTGTTACGCGTATACCTGCATTGGATAGGGTTTCTTCGTCGGGCAACATATTTGTTTTTGTTTAGTTGTAGGGAGTTGAAATTGGAAGTAAATGTGGGAGTTAAAATGGAATATAAAATGGACAAATGAATTGCTATCGTCCAATTTAACTTCCTTTTTTAATTCCAATTTAACTACCGTTTTAACTTCCTGTTTCGTTACCCGAATAACGTCATTCTTTTACTTTTAGTGCGCGCATAGCGTTCAAAACTGCAAGTACGGTGACTCCGACGTCGGCAAATACGGCCATCCACATCGTGGCTACGCCGAGCGCGGCGAGCAGTAGGACGAGCACTTTGACGCCGATAGCGAAGACTACATTTTGGCGGGCGATGCGCAGAGTGCGGCGGGCAATGCGAATGGCGAGGGGTATCTTCGACGGGCGGTCGTCCATCAGCACTATGTCGGCTGCTTCGATGGCGGCGTCGCTGCCCAATCCGCCCATAGCTATGCCCACGTCGGCCAGGGCCAGCACCGGCGCGTCGTTGATGCCGTCGCCGACAAAGGCAGTTCTCCGTTCTCCGTTCTCCGTTCTCCGCTCTCCGTTCATCCATTGCACCTTGTCCTGGGGCAGCAGTTGGGCGTGGTATTCGTCGATGCCGAGTTTGGAGGCTACGCTTTGGGCAACGGCCTCGCTGTCGCCGGTGAGCATAACGGTGTGCTGTATACCCAGCTCTTTCAGGGCTTTGAGTGCTTCGGCGCTGTCTTCTTTTATCTGGTCGCTGATGACTACGTGGCCGGCGTAGTCGCCGTCGATGGCGATGTGTATGACGGTTCCCGTCAGATGGCACTCGTGCCAGTGCGCGCCGATGCTGTCCATCAGTTTGCTGTTGCCCACGCAGACGATGCTTCCTTCCACGTTGGCGCGTATGCCTTGGCCTGCAATCTCTTCGACGTCGGTTATCTTACAGCCGTCGGTGGCTTCGTCGGGGTAGGCGTCGCGCAGGGCGGCACCGATGGGGTGGGTGGAGAAGTGCTCCACGTGCGCGGCGAGGTGCAAGAGGTGCGACTCGCTGTATTTCTCGGGGTGGACGGCCTCGACTGCAAAGCGTCCGTGGGTCAGTGTGCCGGTCTTGTCGAAGACCACCGTGTCGACCTTTGAAAGTATATCGATATAGTTGGCTCCTTTGATGAGGATGCCTTTGCGCGAGGCTCCGCCTATGCCGCCGAAGAAGGAGAGTGGCACGCTGATGACCAGTGCGCAGGGACAGCTGACAACGAGGAACATAAGGGCGCGGTAGAGCCAGACGGCGAATTGTGGATTGTGGATTGTGAATTGTGAAATGAGTGGCGGAACGACGGCAAGGGCAATGGCGGCGAAGACCACGACAGGAGTGTAGACACGGGCAAAGCGTGTGATGAAGGCTTCGCTGCGCGACTTGTGCTCGGATGCGTTCTCGACAAGGTCTATAATCTTCGACACTGTACTTTCGCCGTAAGTCTTGGTTACGCGGGCCTTGATGACACCGCTGACGTTGATGCAGCCTGATATTATTTCGTCGTCGACAGAGGCTTCACGCGGCAGACTTTCGCCAGTTAGGGCCACGGTGTTGAGGGCGGTGGAGCCTTCGGTGATGACGGCGTCGAGGGGCACCTTGTCGCCCGGCCGCAGGATGATGGTCTCGCCAATGGCTACCTGCTCGGGGCTGACGGTCAGCTCGTTGCCGTCGCGGATGACGGTGGCTGTGTCGGGCCTGATGTCCATCAGGTGGGCTATGCTTTGGCGGCTGCGGCCTTCGGCATAGCCTTCGAATAGTTCGCCTACTTGGAAGAAGAGCATTACGAAGACGGCTTCGGGGAACTGCGTCTCGGCTCCGGGCAGGAAACCGATGGCCAACGCGCCGATGGTGGCTATGGCCATCAGAAAGTGCTCGTCGAAGGCCTCGCCGTGCAGGATGCCTTCGGCGGCCTCCTTGAGGGTGTCGAGGCCCACGATGAGGTAGGGTATAAGATAGATTAACAGCAACTGCCAGGTGGCGAGGCTGGTGTTGTGTTCGATGAAGACGGCAACGGCCAGCAGCACTGCGGCGGCGATAATCTTTATTAATAGTTTCTTGGGCGACTCGTCGTGGTCGTGGTGATGTTCGTGCCCTTCGTGGTGGTGGTGTTCGTGATGGTGTTCGTGTTCGTGATGATGTTCGTGGCAGTGGCACTCGCCGAGATGTTCGTGTGTAGTGTGTTGATTATGAGCCATAATATTGCATTTTTATTGTTTGTTTTCTGAATGCAAAATTAAGGCTGTTTTCTTGCAACTGAGTTGCAAAGATGGTTTTTTGCAGGCTGGAAGCCTGCGCTCCAGGTCAAAACAGCAGGAATTTCTCTTTGAAGCGCATATAGAAACCGAAAAGGAGGTCGGTCTTGCGGAGGTCGAGGTCGTAGAGGGCGTCGACCTGAAGGCCGAGGTTCAGTCCTTTGAATTCGTGTTCGGCAGAAAGGGTGAATGTAAGTATGTTGCGAATGTCGGTGGCGTTGGCAAGGCTTGGCGATGCAGGGATGTGCAGGGCACTGTAGGCGTTGGCCGACCAGAAAAGAGGACTGCCGAAGGCACTGAAATAGTGGTCGCCGTGCCAGAAGCCGGCAATGGCGTGGAGGGAGAAGTGCGACAGGTGGTATTGGTTCCAGTGAAGCCATTCGTAGGAGAGGGTGGGGTAGAAGGCTTTGCCGCCGTGGTCGAGGGTGTTGTCCTCGAGGTGATAGTTGTAGAGAGAGGCATCGAGTTTGAAGGAATGGAAAGAGAGATTGAAAGCGTTAGAGAATGAGTATTTGACCTGCAATCCGATGCGCTCGTTGAAGGTCGTTACGGTGTTGGTGTCGATGGTCTTGACTTCGCCGCCACGGTGATTAGCGATGAAGTGCATAGGCAGGTTGAACTGCCAGCCCAATTGGTTGTATTTGTCAAGATCGCATCCATTCCACACCTCTTTTTCAATATTAAATTTTGCTATTCTAAAGATGTGGCTTGTTCCCATTGTGAAGCGCTCCTGGTCGGCAGTCCAGGGTGTGAGGTAGTGTGTCCAGTCGAGCCAGGTGTCGCTTTGCCAGATTTTTGTCTTGGTAAGTATCTGCAGGCCGTCTTCCTGATAGTCGTATATCCATCGGGCGGGGTCGTAGACGGCCGGTGTCAGCTGGTGTGTGTTGCTGCCGTAGATGGTTCCTGCAACGAGGGTGAGCCACTTGGTCGGTGCGTAGATGAGTGAGAATGTTGGGCGCAGACGATAAAGCGAGTCGAGTCCGGCGAAGGCTGTGGCGTTGAAGCCGACGCGCAACTGGGCACGCTCGTTGATGCCGTAGGCGAGGGCAGGCGTGAGGCGGAAGCCGGCGACGGAGAATCCTTTGGCGAACGGCGTGGCATATTCGGCGTCGAAGAAGAAGCCGGCGGCGTCGATGTCGAGCGTCAGGTGGCGGCAGCCTTGTATGAGCTCACGGTTGGTTACGGGCAGGTCATATAGCAGATGCATCGAGTTGTCGGAGCTAATGTCAAGAGTCGACGGATGGTGCGGGTGGCGCGGTGTGACTCTGGTCGTGTCCTGTGCCTGTGTCGAGGCAATGCCTGTCAACAGGGCTAATGTGAGTGTGAAAAGGTGTTTCATTTGCTTTGGATTTGGAATTGCAAAGGTACGTAAAAAAAGTGAATTGAGAACAGTGAATAGTGTAATGTGAAAAGGGTTTTTGTTGCCTGTGACAAAAAAATGGTGTTCTTTGTCGCAGATAATTAATGAGTTGGCAAATGTTATTAAATTTATTATTTATATGTCGATTATTTTTGGTATTTTTGCACGAAAATTTAATGCTATGTATACAGATACCACAAAATTTATTGGCGAGGGTTTGACATACGACGACGTCCTCCTCGTCCCCAGCTTTTCGGACATTCTTCCGCGCGAAGTAAAGGTTGACTCGCGCTTCTCACGTAACATCACACTTAACATTCCTATGGTGAGTGCCGCAATGGACACTGTGACCGAGGCTGCTATGGCCATCGGTATGGCTCAGGAGGGTGGTATCGGTGTGTTGCACAAGAATATGTCGATAGAACGTCAGGCCAACGAGGTGCGCAAGGTGAAACGCTCGGAGAACGGTATGATTGTCGACCCCGTGACGCTGGACAAGGATGCGCTGGTAAAGGATGCATTGAGCTTGATGCACGAATACCACATTGGTGGCATCCCGATTGTGGATTCCAACAAGATGCTTATAGGTATGGTCACGAACCGCGACTTGCGTTTTGAACGCAATATGAGCCGTCCGCTGAGCGAGATAATGATTACCGACCTTGTGACGACGCACGTGGGCACGACGTTTGAAGAGGCTGCCGAGATATTGCAGGAGCACAAGATTGAGAAACTGCCTGTTGTGAACGACGAGGGCCAGTTTGTGGGTCTTATAACCTATAGCGACATTATGAAGAACAAAGAGCACCCGTATGCCTGCAAGGACAACAACGGTCGTCTGCGCGTGGCTGCCGGTGTTGGCATCACGGCTGATATGATGGAGCGTGTCGACGCTCTGGTCGCCGCAGGTGTCGACGCTGTTGTCATCGACACCGCCCACGGCCATTCGATAAGGGTTGTGGATGCGCTAAAATCGGTCAAGACCAAGTATCCTGCACTCGACGTGGTGGTGGGCAACATCGCTACCGGCGAAGCTGCACTGATGCTTGCCGAGGCTGGCGCCGACGCTGTGAAGGTCGGTATCGGACCCGGAAGTATTTGCTCTACACGTATCATTGCAGGTATCGGTGTGCCGCAGCTTACGGCAGTATGCGAGGTGGCTGGTGCCCTGAAGCAGGGTGGATTTGACATTCCACTCATCGCCGACGGTGGCATCCGCTACAGTGGTGATATCGTCAAGGCTCTTGCCGCTGGTGCAAGCAGCATTATGATCGGTTCACTTGTGGCTGGTGTCGACGAGGCACCGGGCGAGACTATTATCTTTGAAGGCCGTAAATTCAAGTCGTATCGCGGTATGGGCTCGTTGGAGGCTATGCAGAGCGGCTCGAAGGACCGTTACTTTCAGGACAAGGAAACAGATGTCAAGAAACTTGTTCCAGAAGGCGTTGTGGGCCGTGTGCCTTACAAGGGCTCGCTCAACGAGGTGCTGTATCAGCTTGTGGGCGGTCTGAAGGCAGGTATGGGCTACACGGGCTCTAAAGATATAGAGACCTTGCAGAAGGCTAAGTTTATACGTATTACTGCAGCCGGCCGCACGGAGAGCCACCCGCACGATATAGCCATTACCCGCGAGGCTCCGAATTATTCGAGATAAACCAAATTATGACCTTAATCTTGACTTTAACATTGAACGATAATAAATGAAGAAGATTTTTGTTTTGTTTTTTGCTGTCGTTATGGCTTTAGGCGTTAACGCCCAGAAAGCCGACGACCCTGTTGTTTTCGAAATCAACGGCAAGAAGATATATAAGTCGGAGTTTATGAAAGAATTCCTGCGCTCGGTGGGCAAAGACCCCAGCGCGGCTCCCACGGCTTGTACATACGAGAAACGCCAGGCATTGATGGAGTATGTTGACCTGTTTGTGAACTACAGAGTGAAGCTGGAGGATGCTTACGAGCAGGGCTTTGACACAATGCCGGATATGATTAAGGAACTTACAGGCTACCGCAATGAGTTGGCGGCACCTTATCTTATCGATTCCGTTACACTTGACCAGCTCCTTAAGGAAGCTTACGAGCGCAACCACTACACGTTGCACGCTGCTCATATACTTGTGAGGATGGGCAACCAGCCCACACCGGCAGATACACTGAGAGCCTATCAGGAGGCTATGGATTTATATGAGAGGATTATGAAAGGTGAGGATTTCTCTGCTGTGGCGATTGAATACAACGAGGCTCATCAAAGGGCAGAGCGTCCCTCTGACAGTAGACCGAAAAAAGATGATGGCGACTTGGGCAATTTCAATGTCTTCGAAATGGTCTATCCTTTTGAGTCGGCGGCATACAGCTTGGAGATTGGCGAGGTCTCGAAGCCTGTACGTACGGCATACGGCTATCACCTTGTAAAGCTTATCGACAAGGTTCCCTATCTGGGTAAGGCTTCATTCCAGCATATATGGGTGGCGGAGTCTTCCGATCCTTCAAAAGCCGAGGGAATTATCAACCAGGCCTTCGAGAAGATTTTGAGCGGTGAGAACTTTGCCAATGTGTGCAACGACTATTCAGACGACCAGAGTACAGCCGGTCAGGGCGGAGCTCTGACCAATATGAATGTTAGGGAAATACCGCCTGAATATGTGCGTATTCTCTCGTTTATGCATCCTGGCGATATGTCTAAGCCATTCCACACTCATTATGGCTGGCATATAGTAAAGCTGAACAGCAAGGACAGTCTGCCGTCGTATGAGGAGATGCTGCCCTACTACAAGCAGCGTATGGCCCGCGACGTTCGCAGCCGCAAGCCACGTAATGCCTTTGTGGAGCAGTGTAAGAAACGCTACAATTTTGTTGACTACACTACGACTTACGTAACCGTGAAAGGCAAGAACGGCAAGCGTGTCAAGGAACCTAAAGCTTCACTGGCTGAATGTAGGGCTGCATTGACAGATTCTCTGTTCATCAAGACTTGGCATTACAGCGACACAATGGTTAAAGATATGCGTCCGCTGTTCTGTGTAGAGGACCAGGAGTATACTGCAAAAGACCTGCTGAAATTCATTGAAAAGAATCAGAGGTACGAGAGAACATTTGACCTGGATATGTATCTGAAAGACAGGTACGAGAACTTTATTAAAGACAAAGTGTTTGAATATGCCGACAAACACCTTGAAGAGGAACATAACGAGTTCGCGCAACTGATGGACGAATACCGTAGCGGCCTTATGATTTTTGCCTACAACGACAAAATGATATGGTCTAAAGCAATAAGGGACACCGTAGGACTTGACGGATTCTACAATACTTATTCAGTGACACGCAGCATTGACAATGAAGCCGATGCTCCGTATTTTTGGAATGAGCGCGCCAAACTGACCATTGTCAACGTTGCGGACAGCAGCGTTATAGCTCCCGCCAAGGTTGTCAAGATTGTCGAGAAGGCAGTCAAGAAAGGCTGGACGGAAGACCAGCTCACGGACAAGATCAGTGCTTCCGTGAAAGGTGACGGAGAATTTAAAATAACAGGCGGCACCGTTGTCGAGAAGGATCACCAGAACATTCTTCAGCCCAATCAGTGGCGTAAGGGGGTATATGAGAGACCGTTGCCAAAGGGTTATGAAGTCGTCATAGTAGACGAGTTGTATAATCCCACTTTGAAAACAGTCAAGGAAGCTCGAGGCTACTATATAAATGAATACCAAACTTATTTGGAAAAGAAGCTGATTGAACAACTGAAAAAGAAGTACAATGTGGTTGTTCATCAGAATGTTATAGACGAAATTACGTACTAATAAAACTATCAATGATGCGCAAGGTAGTTGCATTATTCTTATTTGCTGCCATAGCCACGGTTGCCATCGCCCAGAACGAGCAGGCAAAAGGCGATAACGAACCTGTCATAGACAAGGTAGTTGCTATCGTTGGCAAGAATATTGTCAAGTTGTCCGATATTGAAAACGGATATGTTTCCATTCGTATACGCCAAGGATATGAGAATGCTTTTGAAAACCGATGCAATATCCTCGAAGGTCTTTTGATATCGAAACTGCTTGTCCATAAAGGCGAAGTGGACAGCACCGATGCAGATATCACCGACGAAGATGTTGAGTCGAACGTGCAGCGATACATCAAGGCTTACGAGCGCCAGTATGGTAGCAAGGAAGCTATGAGACAGGCTACAGGCTACACCTACGATGAAATGAAAGAGCTGTTGTCCAGGATGCTCAAAGAGCGAATGCTGACAGAGCGCGTGCAGTATAATTTGACTAACAATGTGAAGATTACGCCTTACGAGGTCAACCAGTTCTATAACAATATTCCCAAAGACAGCCTACCGACGATAGAGGAGACATACGAGATTGCCGAGATAGTGCGCAAGCCCGAAATCAATGATGCAGAGCGTGAGCGCGTCAAGCTGGAACTGAACAAGATGCGTGAGCGTGTGTTGAAGGGCGAAGTGCAGTTCTCTACTCTTGCAGCCCTCTATTCAGAGGATCCCGGCACTGCCAGCAAGGGCGGCGAACTGGGCTTCTATCCGCGTGGCGAACTGGTCGGCGAGGTTGAAGCCGCGGCTTTTGCCCTAAAGCCTGGCGAGGTGTCGCCGGTAATCGAAAGCCCGTTCGGGTTCCACATCCTCCAATTCATCGAACGCCGCGGCAACACCGTCAACTGCAGGCATATCCTCCTGACTCCCAAGGTGTCGCCCGAAGACTTGCTACGTAACCGCATCCTTCTCGACAGCATCGCACAGGAAATCAGGCTTGGACATATCACCTTTGCCGAGGCCGCATCCCGCTATTCGGATAACGCCAACAAGATTGAAGGTGGCAAGGTGACTCACCCCGTGAACGGCGGTTATCAGTTCACGCTCAGTGAGCTGTCAAAGCTCTATCCCGGCATCGGATTCTCCCAAATGAACGCAGGTCAGGTCAGCAATGCCACGGCGATGAAAACCGATGAGAACAAGGATGCCTACCGACTTGTAACGGTTGTTAAGCGCAACCCCGAGCACAAGGCAAATCTCACCGACGACTACGACCGCATCTATAACGCGGCACTTGAAAACGCCAAACAGGAAAAGATATTCGACTGGGCTCAGAAGACAATCAAGAATACTTACATCCACATCGACAACGACTACAAAGACTGCAACTTCCGACTCAAATGGTTCGAGTAGCAAATCTTTAATCACAAACCACAGAACAATAAAATGGCATCAGATACAGAATCATTGAACAGGCTGGTTCAGAAATATCAGCGACTCAGACAGGAAATAGGCAAGGTCATCATCGGACAGGACAAGGCCGTTGAAAGCCTGTTGCTCTCCGTGTTCACCGGCGGCCATTGCTTGCTGGTCGGTGTGCCTGGACTTGCAAAAACGTTGATGGTAAACACGCTATCCAAGGCTCTCGGCTTGAAATTCAGCCGAATCCAGTTCACTCCCGACCTGATGCCGTCAGATATTACCGGAACAGAAATCCTCGACGAGAATCGCAAGTTCCGCTTTGTCAAAGGCCCTATATTCGCCAACATCCTCCTTGCCGACGAGATCAACCGTACTCCGCCTAAGACACAGGCCGCCCTGCTTGAAGCAATGCAGGAGAAGTCGGTCACCGTCAGTGGCCATAGTTATCCACTCGACAGCCCGTTCTTCGTCCTCGCTACGCAGAACCCCATAGAGCAGGAGGGAACCTATCCGCTGCCTGAGGCCCAGCTCGACCGCTTTATGCTCAACATAAAGATGGACTACCCGTCGTTTGACGAAGAGATGGACATCGTAAAGCGCACCACCGTTGATATGAATGGCGAATTGGAGGTTGTCCTCTCCGCCGAAGAGATTTTGGAGTATCAGTCGGTTATACGCCGTATGCCGGTGCCCGACAACGTAGTGTCATACGCCGTAAGCCTGGTGGCTGCCACAAGACCCGACAACGAGGGCAACCAGCTGGCCCACAAGTATCTCTCGTGGGGTGCCGGCCCCCGAGCCTCGCAGTATCTCATTATGGGTGCCAAGACCAACGCTGCCCTTAATGGCAAGTTCTCGCCCGACCGCGAGGATGTCGACGCTGTGGCTACCGAGGTCCTGCGTCATCGCCTTGTGCGAAACTACTTCGCCGAGGCTGAAGGCATATCGACCGACAGCGTCATCAGTGAACTTAAAAACTCTGTTAAATAGTAATAACAACTAATATATTATGAACCGTCGTGCTAAGGTATTCGCTTCAGTAGTGTTTTTGGGACTGTCGTTGCTGTTTTGCGGCAACACCCAAGGGCAGACAGGAATCTACATTCCCAGCGCCAAGCCCATCAAGAATATGCAGAAGGCTATGGAACACCCCGACCATTTCTGCCTGCTAATCAACTATAGTGGCTCCTCCGCCACCTATAGTACCAGCGACCTCGACTGGCTCGACTCGGTCTACCGCGTTGCCTTTGCCGACCGCACCAACCCCAAGTTCTATGCTATTACTATCGAAGGCTATAGCAACAGCGAGGCCCTCTCCGAAGAGCGCGTGAACAGTATCTACACCTACTTCGCCAACCGCTGCTATGCCCCGTTCCCCATCCGCTATGCACCCAATCCTATCAAGTGCAGCTGTCACGGCGACACGGTGGAGATTGTGCGCTATGAAGTGCCTGTCACCCGCACTGCCTACAACGTCCGTGACCTTCCAGAAAGCAGGCTGACGTTCAACAAGACTATGAAGCTCAACAACTGCGTGCTGATAACACTCCACAATGACCCCGATGCCTGTCTTGGCGCAGCGCGTGGATGTATGGTGCCCTCGGTTGACAGTACCGTGCGTGGCTACTATGCCTCGGTGTTTATGAAACGCGGAGCCCTCTATAATGTGCAGGAAACCAAGGACAGCTGCCCATCCGATGTCAAATTCTCCATCGAGGAGCACCTTGAATACAAGCCCATAGTGGAAGACTATTTCCTGGTGCCGCACCGCAAGCAAATCATCGTCCAGGTCGGTTACATTGTGCTGCACAGCAGCCTTAACCGCAAATACGGCGAATGCTCGCAGGTGTTGCCCGATTCCATCTATGTACGTTTCCCCGTCACACAGGAGCAGCTTGACAACAAGATCCGAATCTTCGGCAAGAAGTATTCCGAGAAAGGCGTAGAGTACAAGGCCCTGACGACCAAGAAAATGCCGTCCAAGATATCGCTAAGCGTACAGGCATCCATCAATGCTATGCAACTCGACACCATATTCCTTGGCAAGCGCATTCAACCCAACGAGCTCAGCGACTACTTCTACGAGTGCAAGACCGATATGGAAGACGGCTCCTTTACCGCCGACGGCAAGCACTGGAAGGCCTACCGCTTGGGTCGACACGGCGAATATGAAATCAAGAAACCCCTCAGAGCCTTGATGCGCATCGTCGAAGACGAGGTTGACGAGATTGAAGAACAAGAGTCAGACCGACGCTACAAGGATGACGAAGAGATAGAGTAACATTCTGTCATTCAGATAATCAAACATTACATAATGGCTTATTTACAGACTGATGTGACCAAGGTCACTACAAGAGTATTGCAAAATATGAAGATGCACGGCGAGAAAATCGCTATGCTTACCGCCTACGACTTCTCGATGGCGCAGCTGCTCGACCGCACCAAGATCGATGTTGTTCTGGTTGGTGACAGCGCCGCCAACGTTATGGAAGGCTACAAGACAACCCTGCCTATCACGCTCGACGAGATGATAGTCTACGCCTCCTCCGTCGTTCGCGCCATCAACCGAGCCCTTGTCGTGGTCGATATGCCTTTCGGCACCTACCAGGGCAACTCCAAGCAGGCCCTGGCTTCGGCCATCAGGATTATGAAAGAGACCGGAGCCGACGCCGTCAAACTCGAAGGCGGCGAGGAGGTACTTGAATCGATACAGCGCATACTCAGCGCCGGCATTCCCGTTATGGGGCACCTGGGACTGACACCGCAGAGCATCAACAAGTTCGGAACCTACGCGGTCCGCGCCACCGAAGAAGATGAGGCCAACCGGGTAATCCACGACGCCCACGTGCTTGAAGAGGCGGGATGCTTCTCTATGGTGCTTGAAAAGATACCCGCAGCCCTCGCTTCGCGCATCGCCTCCGAAGTCAAGATACCTGTCATAGGCATCGGTGCCGGCAGCGGCGTCGACGGACAGGTGTTGGTGCTTCAGGATATGCTGGGCATAACTCAGCAATTCAAGCCGCGCTATCTGCGTCTCTACGGCCACATAGGCGAGGATATATCGCACGCCATACAGCAGTATATATCCGATGTAAAAACAGAGCGTTTCCCCAACGAGAAAGAGCAATACTGACGTTATTGCCTTATATTATTAATGCTTGAATGCTTTAACGGAGTGTGCATCACCTGTTAAAGCATTCAAGCATTAATACGTTACGGTAACTGGCGTTACTTGTTTATTCCTGTTATAATCAATTCAATCTTAGTGTCTTTGAATGCCTGGTGCTTGTTGAGGGCAGCGGCTGCGGCGCGTTTGATTTCGTTCTGCGTCATACCTGCAATCGTAATCTGGTCGGGATTCATACCGTGAGCCACAAAGAACTCCTTGACGCTCTGCGCGCGAGCAATTGAAAGTTTCTGGTCGGCCTCAATGTCCACAGCGTATGACTGGACGTAACCCTTTATTTGGAAGGTTATGTCAGGATGGCCTTTGAACATCTGCATATAGTTGAGCAGCGAGGTGTCGCTCTCGGGCAGCAGGTTGGCGTCGTCGTCAAAGTATATGTCTGCAATGGGGAACTTGGTGCCCTTTTCGGTGCGGTTCATATTGAAGCGCATCAAGGTGTCGTCCTTGAAAATGTTGGAGTTGAACTCCTTGAATATCGAAAAGTAGCCGTTCTTCTTGGCATAGAGTGCATAGTTGAAGCCGGGCACAAACTTGATCTTGCCGCCTCTGAAGGCCGGGTTCTTGGCGATGGGGCGGTTGTCGGTATTCTTCTCGAGGATAAGCAGGTCTACATCGATATTCTTCTTCAACACAGGGTCATAGAACACCACCAGCGGCTCGAACGACTCGACTTGGATCGACACCTTGATTGTGTGGCCGTCGCCCTTGCTGCTCTTGTTGTCAAGCACGATGTAGTAGACCTCGCCCTTGCGGACGGGGATGGATTTAAGGAAGTCTTCGTCCTCGTTGGGGCCGATGAAGAAGCGTTTGCCGTCGGCCTTCATTCCCATCGTGGCGCTGGTCATACGCTTGCTGCGCGGCTTGGCAGTCACTTGTCCCTTCGAGTTCTTGGGCGTTGCGGCATAGAGGCCGGCGGTGTCTTTCGACGAAAGGTCGGCGGCCAGAGGTTTCAATTTGTTCTCAATCAGTCGGTTGCTGAAGTATACGTCGGTGTAGCGGTAAACGAGGAAGTCGTAGTCGTCCCACTCGCTGTTGGGCGTAATGCTGATTTCCAGATTGCCAGAGTAAGGTACGGTGAACTTATACCACGTGGAATTGTGCTCATATTCAAATACATTGGGGTTGCTGCGGTCGCGCATAATCTCCTGTATGCGTCCGGCTCCCTGCGGTGCCTGGGTGGGACCGAAAGGCACGTCGGGCATCAGTTCGATGGCAAAGAGGCAGTCGTTGCTGTTGGCCGGCAGCTCAATGTTGGCGGGCTCCTGTTTCACAGGTTTGGTGGCCTTGCCTTTGTTGGTCTTGCTTTTATTCTGTCCTTGAATGTTACCGGCACTGAAAACCAGAGCCATAACAACAAAAGGTATAAATAACTTGTTTTTCATTTCAGTAGTCTTGTTGCAATATTAATGTCATTGCAAAAGTACGAAAAAAAAATATAATAGAGCCCCTTAATAGGTTAAAAATACTAAAATAATACATAAGTGCCTGCTAATCATTGATGTGTCGTCGATGTCGACCTCGTTTTTACTATGCTTCCCCGCGGCACTTTGTTGATGAATCGGCCCTGTTTTTGGCGTTTTCAACTTATATGAGTATTGTTTAAGGCTGATACCTTGTCCGATTCTTGAAGGCAATTTCGCCATACCAACTCCGGTCGTTGTACAATATATGTACAATAGTTGTACAATATTTGTACGTTTACAATTGTACAAGTATTGTACAACTATTGTACATATATTGTACAACGACCGGAGTTGGTCCCTTAATGGGCTGGAAATGAGGTGCTGTTGATTTTGCTCTGGTCCGTCGACGTTTCGGGGTATGATTTGACGGTTTAAGACGTTGTAATACAGCGAATGAAGAGATATATGCGTTTTTTTTGTGATTGGTTGCTTTTTTTTACGTATCTTTGCAAGATAATAATGTTAAACAATTAAAACTTTAAAACACTATGGTAGTAGAAGTTAATGACAATAATTATGCTGAGATCAAGCAGACAAACCTCCCTATCCTTCTCGACCTTGGAGCCACGTGGTGCGGCCCGTGCAAGGCATTGGCACCTATCGTTGAGGAAGTGGCAGCCGATTTTGAAGGCAAGGCCGTGATTGGCAAGGCCGATGTCGACGAGTGCCCCGAACTGGCAGCTATGTTCCGTGTGCGCAGCGTGCCTACGGTTCTGTTCATCAAGGGCGGCGAGGTCGTTGACAAGTCGGTAGGCCTTGTTGCCAAGAGCACTCTGGTCGACAAGCTGAACGCACTGCTTTAATAATGACATTAAGATAGGGTCTGACGTTGGCTTTGACTGTTGTACGACAGCCGTTCGAGGCTTGTGTCTGCGTATTGCGAGGTCGGAGTCAAGGTCAACGTTAGAGTTTATGAAGTTCGATGTTTCCTGAAATTGAGAAATACAAGTCGCTCGATTTCTTTGCGCGCCAAGTGGTGGAAGGCTTCATCACGGGTTTGCACAAGAGCCCTTTCCACGGCTTCTCGGTCGAGTTTGCCGAGCACAGGCTCTACAACAGCGGCGAGTCGACGAAGAATATTGACTGGAAGCTCTATGGCCGCACCGACAAGCTGTTTGTGAAGCGCTATGAGGAGGAGACAAATCTGCGCTGCCAGGTGCTTATAGACCAGTCGTCGTCGATGTATTTCCCTTTGGAGCGCCAGGGCAACTTCCGCAACCCCAACAAGTTGACCTTCTCTGTCTATGCCGCGGCGCTGATTATGGAGCTGCTTGTGCGTCAGCGTGACGCCTTCGGGCTGACGCTGTTCTCGGACAGTGTCGAACTGCAGACCGAGGTGCGCTCGTCGGTGCTCCACCAGCGCTATGTCTATTCGTTGATGGAGAAGCTGTTGCAGCCTGTCAAGGCCGACGCCCTCGAGCAGAAAGGCACCGACGTGGCGGGATGCATCCATCTGCTGGCCGAGAAGATGCACCGTCGTTCGCTTGTGGTCATCTTCACCGATGCCTTTGTGCGCGAGGAGGCAATGGAACCGCTGTTCGACGCTATGCGCCATCTGCGCCACTGCAAGCACGAGGTGCTGCTGTTCCATACCTTCGACCGTGACAAGGAACTGGAGCTGAACTATGGCAACAGACCCTACTATTTCATCGATATGGAAACCGGGCGCAAGGTCAAGGCGTTCCCGGGCGAGATTGCGGAGCGCTACCGCGAGGCTATGGGCGACCAGGTTGAGCGTGTGCGCCGCCACGCTATGCAATACCACATCGACTATGTGCCGGTCGATGTCAATCTGGGCTTCGACCAGATTATGCAGCCCTACATCTTGAAGCGTTCGCGGCACTATTGATATTGAATGTGCGTAGAAAATTATATGAAACTTGCAGGCTGTGATGCCCGCGCAATATTATGAATTATGAAAACTAAAAAAATGATTGTAGCTGTTGTCGCCGCCTGTGCGATGCTTTGTGTGTCGTGCGGTCCTAAGGAGGGCGTCATAGCCAAGGATTACAAGATTGACCTCATTATGGCTCAGGACAGCCATTATGTGAACGATGCGCCCTATTTCTCGACCGGCGATTATGTGGAACAGGACTGGAATTGGGACGGCGACGAGATGTATCGCATTGACTATCACGGTGGCGAGCATCCCTATCAGGAGAGTTTCTTTCACGAGGGCAATCGCATAGTGCGCACTACGGTTCCGGCCTATAATATCCGTGCCGAATACTTCTACGGCACCCGCCAGCTGGAGCATATAGAGGTGTATGCAAGCGACGAGCTGTACAGCTATATGGCCTTTGTCCACGACGGACAGACGCTTACCGACATTGTGTGCCATTACTTCGAAGTGTCGGACACCAACAATGCCGTTCTCGACAGGATGTCCAACCCGCTGCGTGTGCTTGTGGGCGACGAGGTGGCCGGACGCCTTGAGCAGAATGTGGCCGCAGGCGCAAAGGGAGCCAAAGACGGCACGAAGTCGGTGCGCTACAAACTGAGCTGGAACGGCGACAACCCGACGCGCATCACTTGCACCGATGCCGAAGGGGAGAAGGTTATCTACCTTACGTACGAGGAAACGGACAATCCTTTCTATCAGCTCTATGGCTTCCGCGGCTTGACCGACCCGATTTTCGGCTTCGGGATGCTCTCGCGCAACAATATCCGTACTATCCGTATGCCATACAATAGGAATAAGAACCAGCTGTTTACTTACAGCTATGAATATGACGGCGATGCCGTTGCCAAGCGCACTTTGACCTACAGCTACCCGTCGATAGAGGCGTTGACACTCGACAGTGTTATGTACAAGGTGGTGCGCACGGAGCGCTTCAGCTATATCAAGGAGTGATGGAACTAATTGATGTGTCGATGAGGGATATGAAACGTCTGTTGCTTATTGTTTGCATTCTGACCGTGGCTGCCGCGGGTTGCAAGTCGCATAAGGAAGCGGTGGTGAACGCCCGCCCTGAGTTCAACTCGGAGGAGGTGTGGCGTCTTGATGCTATGCGCGGCAAGGAGGTGGTGCCTCTCAGCGGCCAGCAGCCTATAACGATACAGATCAACCCCGAGGCGGGCACTTTCAGCGGCACCAGTGGCTGCAACCGCTACTTCGGCAGCTTCAAGGACAAGGGCGGCGGAAAGATGGCCTTGTCGGACTTCAACGGCACGAAGAAGGCCTGTCCCGAGGCTTTCCACAAGGTGGAGAACAGCTATATGCAGCTGCTGCAACGATGCGACGGCTTCAAGCTTACGGAGTATTCCCTTGAGCTGCTGCAGGGCGACAAGGTGCTGCTGTCGTTCGAGAAAATCAGGGAGTAAACAGGGGGTGCGCTATGGAACGCCGGACTTTTTTCGTCGATGTACTGCTGCCCCTGCACCTTCCAGACACTTATACCTACAGGGTCCCGTTCGATTACAACGACTACATAAGGGTAGGGCAGAGGGTCGTCGTCCAGTTCGGCTCGAAACGCCTGTATTCGGCTATTGTGCGGCGCGTGCACGAGACGGTTCCGTCCTACACGACCAAGTATGTGCTGTCGATTCTTGACCTGGAGCCTGTCGTCACGGAGCGACAGCTGCTCTTCTGGGAATGGATGGCGGCCTATTATATGTGCTATCCGGGCGACGTGATGGCTGTGGCCATCCCTTCGGCATTCCGCCTGTCGAGCGAGTCGTATATCGTTGTCCATCCGGATTTTGCTGGCGAGTACGGCAACCTTGGCGAGGATGAAATCAAGATTCTTGACGTGCTGTCGCGCAAGGGACGCCTTGAGATTGGCGAGATTGCCGATATTACGGGCTATCAGAAGATTATGCCTCTCATTAAGTCGATGATAGAGAGGCATATCATATTGATGGACGAGGAACTGCGCCAGCGCTTTATGCCGCGCAAGTCGGTGTGGCTGGCGCTCAACGACAAATACCGCGACGAGCAGAATCTGAAGCAGCTCTTCGACGAGATGGAAAAAAAGAGTTCGAGCCAGAAGCAACTGCTGGTCCTGATGCAGTTCCTGCAGTTGAGCGGCTTTGGCCAGAGGGAAATCAAGAAGAAAGTGCTCTCGGACAATAAGGAGCTTTCGGCATCGGCAATAGACACTCTTGTCAAGAAGGAGGTCTTGGTGCAGATTCAGCGTGAGGAGAGCCGCCTGCAGCACTATGAGTCCACGACCGATGTCGCAAGCATAGCGCTGAACGAAGAGCAGCAGAGGGCGTTTGATACCATAGTGGCCTGCGACAAGGCCGTAAGCTTGCTTCACGGTGTCACGTCGAGCGGCAAGACGGAGGTGTACATACGTCTGATTGACCGCACGCTGCGTGAGGGCAAGCAGGTGCTGCTGTTGCTGCCTGAAATCGCTCTTACAGCACAAATCATCAACCGTCTGCGCAAGTATTTCGGTGATTCGGTCGGTGTCTACCATTCGCGTTTCAGTACCAAGGAGCGTGCCGAGGTGTGGCAGCGCACGATGGATGCCTCTGAGTCGGGCTACAAGGTCCTGCTTGGGGCGCGGTCGGCGTTGTTCCTGCCATTCCACAACCTGGGACTTGTAATCGTGGATGAAGAGCACGACAGCAGCTACAAGCAGAACGACCCTGCGCCACGCTATAACGGACGCGACAGCGCAATCTACCTGGCCCGTATGTGGAATGCGAAGACGCTGCTGGGCTCGGCCACACCGTCGGTGGAGAGCTACTTCAACGCCCAGAGCGGCAAGTACGGCTTTGCCGAGATGACTCACCGCTACGGCGGCATACAGATGCCTGAAGTGCTTTGCGTCGATATGAAGGATGCACAGCGCAAGCGCGAGGTGCAGATGAGCTTCTCCAAGTTCCTGCTCACATACATCCGCGAAGCAATACAGAACAAGGAACAGGTGATTCTGTTCCAGAACCGCCGCGGCTTCTCGCTGCGGCTGGAGTGCGATGTGTGCCACTGGATTCCGCAGTGCAAGCATTGCGATGTGTCGCTCGTTTATCATAAGGCCACGAACAGCCTTCGCTGCCATTACTGCGGCTACTCGATTCCTGTTCCGCAGGAGTGTCCTGCGTGCCACAGCACTATGTTGAAGATGAAAGGCTTCGGCACGGAACGTATAGAGGATGATTTGGCAATCCTGATTCCCGAGGCACGAATCGCGCGAATGGACCTTGATTCCACGTCGCAGAAGAAACGCTATGTGGAGATTCTCAATGACTTCGACGATCACAAGATAGATATTCTCGTAGGCACCCAGATGGTTACCAAGGGCCTTGACTTTGACAACGTCAGTGTGGTGGGCATCCTTTCGGCAGACAACCTCATATCGTTCCCCGATTTCCGCTCCTACGAGCGTAGTTTCCAGCAGATGACGCAAGTGAGTGGTCGTGCAGGCAGACGCGGCAAGCAGGGCAAAGTCATCATCCAAAGCTACCAGCCTTATCATCAGGCCATACGCGACGCTATGGCCAACGACTATGTCTCGATGTACAACAGTCAGATTGTGGAACGGCGCGTATTCAAGTACCCGCCCTACTACAAGCTGATTGTCATTACGTTGAGACACCAGAAACAGGACGTCGTCGACACGGCGGCAGGACTTTATGCCTCGAATCTGCGGCAACACTTTGGCGAGCGAGTGCTAGGTCCCGAGTATCCTTCAGTTTCCCGCATCCGCAACCAATATCTGAAGCGTATAATGGTTCGCTTTGCAACCGGCGAGGCTATAAGCGAGGGAAAACGTATTATGCTGCGTATTGCAGACGAAATGCTGAAAGACAAGTCATTGGCCCGTGTGCAGATTGTCTTTGATGTTGACCCACAATAAAATATTTTTTGTCGGTTTAACTTTTTTTAGTACTTTTGCATTTCTTAGAAAATAATAATTAATACATAAGATTATGATAGCAAAAGAGTTATTGAATCCACGCAGCATCGTTATATGCGGTGCTTCCAGTGATGTACATAAACCTGGCGGCAAGTCGCTGAAAAACCTCCTCGAAAGCCCCTTCAAGGGACAGGTCTATGCCGTTAACCCCAAAGAGACTGAAGTTCAGGGCGTAAAATGCTACGCAAAAGTAGAGGACCTGCCGCAGGTCGACTGTGCAATCCTTTGCATCGCTGCCAAGTTCTGCGCCCAGACTGTTGATGTTCTGGCCAAGGAAAAGGGCTGCAAAGGCTTTATCATCGTCAGCGCTGGCTTTTCGGAGGAGAATGCCGAGGGCGCTGCCATTGAGAAACATATTGTCGACACTATAAACAGCGTTGGCGGCTCTCTTATCGGCCCCAACTGCACAGGCTTCCTCAACACCAACTATGCTGGCTGCTTCGACACTCCTATTCCGCCGCTTGACCCCAAGGGCGTAGACTTCATCACCGGTAGCGGTGCCACGGCTGTCTTCATCAAAGAATACGGTATGAGCAATGGCTTGAAGTTCAACAGCGTGTGGGCAGTGGGCAACTCGGCTCAGCTGGGTATTGAAGATGTACTCGAGCACCTTGACAACACCTTCGACCCTGAGAAGTCGAGCCGCGTCATTATGCTTTATATGGAGAAGATCGGCGACCCGCAGCGTCTGCTCAAGCACAGCCGCAGCCTCATCAACAAGGGCTGCCACATAGCTGCTATCAAGAGTGGCGGTAGCGCCGCCGGTAGCCGTGCCGCCTCAAGCCACACCGGAGCTCTCGCTACCAACGACGCGGCTGTAGACGCCCTGTTCCAGAAGGCTGGCATCGTCCGTTGCCAGAACCGCCAGGAGCTGACTACCGTATGTGCTGTCTTTATGCATCCCGAAATCAAAGGCAAACGCTGCGCTGTCATCACCCACGCCGGTGGTCCCGCAGTTATGCTTACCGACGTGCTCAGCAACGGTGGTATGGAGGTACCTTCGCTGAAGGAGCATCCCGCCAGCCCTGCACTGCTCGAAAAGCTCTTTGCCGGCTCAAGCGTCGGAAACCCCATCGACTTCCTTGCCACCGGTACTGCCGAGCAACTGGGCTATATCATCGACACTGTCGAAAACGAATATACCGACATTGACTTCTCGGTCGTGATCTTCGGTTCGCCTGGACTTTTCTCCAACAAGGAGGTCTACGACCTGCTTGATGAAAAGATGAAGACCTGCAAGAAACCAATCTTCCCCGTCCTGCCTTCAATCATCAACGTCAAAGACGAGATCAACGATTTCATTGCCAAGGGCCGTATCAACTTTCCCGAAGAGTGTGTGCTGGGTAACGCTATCTGCAAGGTTTACAATACGCCCAAGCCGCAGCCTGAGCACGTTGACGTGCCGCAGATCGACGTGGCCCGCATCCGCAAGACCGTCGACCGCTGCAAGGACGGCTATATGGAGATTGCCGACTACAACGAACTGCTTGACGCTGCCGGTATCAGCCGCAAGAAATCAGTCGAGGTCAGCAAGAAAGAGGACGCCCTCGCTTTCGCCAAAGAGGTGGGCTGCTCGAAGGATGTGCCTCTCGTGATGAAGGTTGTAGGACCGTTGCACAAGAGCGATGTGGGTGGTGTCACACTCGGAGTCAAGGACCTCGATACCGTGGCCAAAGAGTTTGACCGCCTTATTGTTATCCCCGAGACCTACGCTGTCGAGATGTACCCGATGCTAGACGGAATTGATGTCTATATCGGAGCCATCCGCGACCCGAAGTTTGGCCACCAGATATTCTTCGGTCTGGGCGGCATCTTCATTGAGGTGCTGAAGGATGTTCAGAGTGCACTGGCTCCCATCACCGCTGCCGAAGCCAAGGAGATGCTTACCAAGCTGAAAGGCTATAAGATACTGCAGGGTGTACGTGGCCAGGAAGGTGTCAACCTTGACCTCTATGCTGAGCAGGTGGCACGTGTCAGCGCACTGGTTCAGGCCGCTCCCGAGATTGCCGAGATGGACCTCAACCCGCTGCTGGGCAATCCTCGCTACGTCACTGCAGTCGATGCCCGCATCCGTCTGGAGAAATAATCTTATTTACATATAAATGTAAAGCCCTGCACTATGAAAAAAGTGCAGGGCTTTTTGTTTGTCAATCCACTTTCAGCTTGGTGAATACCGCTTCGGGGACGTCGCGGTCGGTGTAGTGGATGCTGCACTCGGCTTTGGAGAAGTTGGGGTCGAGGTAGATGCGGCCGCTGATGTTCGAGTTGGCCTTTAGCAAACGGTCGGCGCCGTAAATGACCACCACGTTCTGGTAGGTTTCTCGTTCGCGTGTGGTGTATTCGCCGCCGATGGTGTCGGGGCTGGTGAGCGACACGGCATATCCTATGCTGCCGCTCGTGCATTGCTCATAGTCTACCACTTTGCCGGTGAATTCGAAGTCTTCGTAGTTGCTGCAGGCTGCAAAGAGCATTGCAGCTGCAATTATGATAAATCTCTTCATAAATTCAATATTCAAAATTCGTAATTCAACATTAATAACTATACTGACACTCCGAAGTCGCGCAGGGCGGCGTTGAGCGAGGTCTTCTTGTCGGTGCTTTCCTTGCGCTGTCCGATGATGAGAGCGCAGCTGACGCTGTAGTCGCCGGCGGGGAAATGCTTGGTGTAGCTGCCAGGGATGACGACGCTTCGTGGCGGCACATAGCCGTTGTAGTAGACAGGTTCAGAGTTGCTTACGTCGATAATCTTGGTGCTGCCGGTGATGACGGTGTTGGCTCCGAGCACGGCTTCGGTGCCGATGTGAGCACCTTCCACAACGATGCATCGCGAGCCGATAAAGCAGTTGTCTTCGATTATGACCGGTGCTGCCTGTATGGGCTCAAGCACTCCGCCGATGCCCACTCCGCCGCTCAGATGCACGTTGCGGCCAATCTGTGCGCAGCTGCCCACGGTGGCCCAGGTGTCGACCATTGTACCGCTGTCGACGTAGGCTCCGATGTTGACATAGCTGGGCATCATCACAACACCTTTGGCGAGGTAGGCACCGTAGCGGGCCACCGCCGGCGGCACTACACGTACCCCCTGGGCGGCGTAGTTGCGCTTGAGGGGTATCTTGTCGTGGTATTCGAACGGGCCAGCTTCGATTGTCTGCATATCGCAAATCGGGAAATAGAGCAGTACGGCCTTCTTGACCCACTCGTTCACCTGCCAGCGCATTGCGGCGTGGCCGCTGCCCTCAATGGGTTCTGCCACTCGCAGAAGGCCTTTGTCGAGTTGCTCGATAACAGTCCTAACGGCCTGTCGTACATCTTCGTTTTGGAGCAAATCGCGGTTGTCGAACGCCGCTTCAATGGTCTCTTGTATGGTGTTATTCATTTTTTTTGACTTTTTTTCAATTCTTTACAATAAAAAACGCTTTTTTGAGTAATTACAAAAGTACGAATAAAAAATGAAATGGTAACAAATATTCTTAATAAAATCAGGTTCACGCTTTTGGCTGCAGCCATTTGTGCTGTGGCGACCGCTGGTGCGCAGAACCGCGATGTGATGAGCGCCTATCAGCGCAATATGCAGCCTCTGCTTGAGAAGATTATGAACGCACCCACCGACAATGAGCGCTACAATGCCAACGAGCAGTTTGTGCAGCTCTTTGAGGAGGCGCTGAACGTGGAGGAGTCCATCCACTGGAAGTGGGAACTGGGTACATACGTATCGGTTCTGACATCGAGCGATCGCCAGTTCAGAATCATCACTTGGCCTGTGGTGCGCGACAATGGTGAATATGAGTGCTTTGGCTTTGTCCAGTCGTACAACGCCAAGGCTGAGCAGTATGACGTTTATGTGCTTCACGACAAGTCGGATGAGATAATATCGGCCAACGAGGTAGTGCTTGAGCCTGAGAATTGGTTGGGCTGTGTTTACCAAGAACTTGTTGAGACTAAACACGAGGGTAAAGAATATTATACCTTGATTGGCTGGTCGGGTGTCAATGCCCTTACGCAGCGCAAGGTGATAGAGCCTATATGCTTTCGCGGCACCGGTTCCAAGCCCCAGTTCGGCCAGGCTTTATTCCGTCGCGAGAAGAACCTGAGGCGAGTGGTGCTTGACTATTCGAGCAGGGCGATGGTCAATGTGCGTTTTGACGAGCAGGTGGTGCGCACCTACGAGAACAAGAAGGTGAAGAAGAAAGGCCGCACGATAAACGTTCAGGTGCCTAAGGAGGAGAAGATGAAGATGATACTCTTTGACGAGATAGCGCCGATGCTGCCAGGTATGGAAGGGCTTCCGCAATACTATGTGCCGACGGGCACCGAAATGGCGTATGTCTTTAACAACGGCCGTTGGGAGCTGCGCGACAATGCCCAAGGTCGTCTTGAGGACCAGAAGCTCAACAAAGAGTTTGAGCCCCTGCCCAAGACAGAACCTTCGTATAAAGTTGATAAATAAGAGGCAGACCCTCCATAGCCCCCTAAAACCTTATAACCCGAAACCCTTATAACCCGAAACCTTTATAACCCTAAAACCTTATAACCCTAAAACCTTATGAAAAAAATCTGATTGTACTCTCGATTATTGCTATGACTGCTTTCTGCAGCTGCTCTGAGTGGGCAGGCGACCCCATCACACAGAAATTCAACATCGATGGTACTTACACCGAACTTGAGGTGGAGGACGCCTTCGATGTTGTTGTCAGCGACACGGCGACGATGATTTCCATCACGGCTGGCGAGAACGTTATGCCCAAGGTCAGAGTCGTCAACAATGGCGACAAGCTTAGCATCTACCTCAAAGGGTGGGCTTCCAACCGCGGAAAGGATATGACGGTCATTATCCCTTACAATGCGGATTTGAAGAAAGTTGATTTGTCTGGCGCATCCGATTTCTACAGCGATTTTCCGCTCACGGGCCAGAATGTTGAGATATAGCTCTCGGGCGCTTCCGATTTCTATGGCGACATCGAGGCGGAAGAGGTCGATATGGACCTTTCGGGATCTTCCTCGGTGAAGGGCAACGTAACGGCATCGGAGCTTGAGCTTGAGATGAGCGGTGCATCGGATGCAATGCTTACGGGGCAGGTGTCGACACTTAAACTCGGGCTTTCGGGGGCCAGTAGCTTGAAAAGGAGCATTGTCGGAAGCCATTACGCCTTTGTCTGCGATAACTGCGAAGGTTCGATGTCGGGTTCCAGCGATGCCTATATACATTGTGACGGCAGCATAACGGTCAGTCTTTCGGGCGCCAGCGACCTGTATTATACGGGCAGCGCCGTTACGAGGGGCAGCAGCACTTCTGGCAGCTCCAACATCGTTCACGACGAGTTGTGAAAGGTTGATATGTTGATATGTTGATATGTTGATATGTTGATATGTTGAGGTGTTGATTTGTTGAGGGTTTGATGGGTTGATATAATGTATAAATCACAGAATCTGCCAAATACAAGGATTGAGGTGGCCGATGCCTTGAGGGGTATCGCCGTGGCCGGCATCATCTTGTATCACTCGGTAGATCATTTCAACACAATCAGTCAGGAACCGATAGCCTATACGTTGGCGAGCGACCAGACTGTGGCGGAGGTGTTGACTTGGCTGTTCTCGGGCAAGATGTACGGCATCTTCGCAATGCTCTTCGGACTGAGTTTCTTCATTATGAACGACAACCAGCAGCAGAGAGGCAAGAGCTTCGCCGGGCGCTTTGTCTGGCGAATGTGCCTGCTGTTCTTGTTGGGTGTCGTAAACGCTGTCTTTTATGACGGCGACATTCTGATGTTCTATGCGTGCTACGGGCTGCTGCTCATCCCCATCAGTAATCTGCCGTCGAAGTGGGTGTGGTGCATCATATTCCTGCTGGCCATCCAACCCGTGGAGCTGTTCTGTCTGCTGACCGGCGCGACGATAGACCATTCCACTATGTGGGAGATGTATGCAAAACTAACAAGTGCACACCAAAGCGGCACCTTTTGGGAGAACGCCCTTACAAACCTGAGATACGGCTTTATGGAGAACCTGCGCTACAATGTATACAGTGGCCGGTTGACGCAACTGCTCTGTCTGTTTATTCTTGGTATGCAGTTAGGACGGTATCGGATGTTCTACAACGAGGGGCACAATACAAAAATCTGGCACCGAATACTCATCAGCTCGCTCGTCGTCGTCATCGTGCTGAGTTTGGTGGACTTCGGTCCATTATACACGTGGTTTACGCCAATCTATAATCTCACTATCCTGCTGACGATAGTCTCGTTGATAGTTTCTGCCTGGTATGCCTCCGAAAGAGCACGCCGTGTGCTCCATCATCTGTGCATCTTCGGTCGTATGAGTCTCACCAACTATCTGCTGCAGTCCATCATCGGCTGCGCCATCTTCTGCGGCTACGGCCTCGCCTGCTACCGTCTTTTAGGCACCACCTACGCCGTTATGGTTGGATGCGGAATGGTTGTGTGTCAGTATTGCTTCAGCCGCAATTGGCTATCTAATCATTCACGCGGGCCGTTGGAAGGCCTATGGAGAAAACTGACCTGGATTTAGATGTGATTATATCTAGAAAGTCCCGTTGAAACAATAGAGTGTTAAAGTTTGTTAAAACCCTTGACTCGTCCCTTGGGTCATATATTAACTTTGCAGCCGATATCAAACAAGCATTATTATCGTACGATGATGATTTACAAACAAAAACTAACAATCGGAGAGTTTTCAAAGTTGATGCAGACGACCGTAAAAACATTGCGCCACTACGAACAAAAGGGATTGTTGCTGCCCGACGAGGTGGACGAGTGGACGGGCTATCGCTACTACAGCATCGACCAGATGCAACGACTGCAAAGTATCCGCGATCTGCAGCGGCTCGGCTTCTCGCTGGAGGAAATCAAAGACCTGCTGGAGGACGACTCGTCTACGCCCAGCATCCAGCAGATGGACGAGAAAATCAGCGAAACGGAACGGCAGCTGCGTCTGCTGGTTGAACGCCGCGAGCGGCTGCTTAACAGGAGGAACTCTCGCAAACAAATCACAACAATGGAAAAGTTTAGCATTCAAAGTCTTCCGTCAATTATCGTCGCCTCGCACCGCGAGGTAATTCCAAACTTTGCCGCCATCGGCCCGATGTGCTACGAGAAAATCGGTCCTGAGATGCAGCGTCTTGGCTGCGAGTGTCCGCCGCCGGGCTATTGCTTCACTATGGAACACAATAAGGAGTACACACCGACAGACATCGACATCGAGTACTGCGAACAGGTTGAGGAGATGGGCACCGACAGCGTCATTATTCAGTTCAAACGGCTGCCCGAAGTGCCTAAGGCTCTTTGTATAAAGCACGTCGGTCCTTATGAGCGTTTCTACGACTCGTTTGTCGATGCCTTCCGCTACATCGAGGAACAGGGCTACCGTGTCATCGGCCAGCCCCGCACCTGCTACATCGACGGTGCCTGGAACCAAAAAGACCCTGAGCAGTGGCTGTCGGTGATACAGATACCGATAGAGTAAATAATCCCCGGGAACTCTTGGTGCACCCTCTGCCACAATAAAACGAGCATCATCTCGTTAGTGCTGTATGTCCGAGCATTGGGAGATATACGCCGACTGGAACCCGTGGCACGGGTGCACCAAGATTAGCCCTGGGTGCAAGTACTGCTATGTCTACCGACAGGACGAGATGTATGGTAGTGAGATTGCCAGCAGCCTGTGCCGCAAAACCGGCAACTTCAACCTTCCGATAAAAAGGAAGCGCGACAAGTCGTGGAAGATAAAGAGCGGGAAGCTTGTATTCACTTGCTTTACATCAGACTTCCTACTTGAGGATGCAGATGAATGGCGCCACGAGTGCTGGGAGATGATAAAGCGCCGCAGCGACCTATGGTTCTATTTTTTCACCAAGCGCATCGACCGCTTCCTGGAGTGTGTGCCCGACGATTGGGGTGAGGGCTATGATAATGTTGTCGTTGGCTGCACCGTCGAGAATCAGGAAATGGCAGATTATCGCTTGCCCATCTTTCTTTCGCTTCCAATAAAGCACAAAAGCATCATTGCGTCTCCGCTACTCACGGCAATGAACCTTATGCCATATTTGGACGAGACCATTGAGGAAGTGTCGGTAGGAGGGGAGTCTGGTGTTGATGCAAGACCGTGTGACTACGACTGGGTGCTTGCCCTCCGTGAGCAATGCATTGCGAAAGATGTTCCATTCCGTTTCCATCAGACAGGAGCCCGCTTCATCAAGGATGGTCGGATGTACCGTGTGCGCCGCTGCCACCAGCTTAGCCAGGCACACAAAGCCAATATAGACTACAAGATTGGCAAGTATTTAGTACCAGAAACGGTTCGGTTTGAGTGGAAGGAGAGCGACTACCATAATAAGTATAATCAGGAGGCAAAAAAAACTTGATGGAGGAGAGAAAATGAATACACTAATCATTTATGGTAGCCGTTATGGTTCGACAAGGCGCTATGCCGAGCGTCTGGCTGAGGAAACAGGTGTAAGCGCCGTTCCCTGCGCGGAAGTGGAGGAACTATCGGAATATGACCGCATTGTCTATTTGGGGGCACTCTATGCGGGAGGCGTTATGGGACTTAAGAAGACTGCGGCTATGCTGTCGCCGAACCAGGAACTGATTGTCGCAACAGTGGGTCTTGCGGACCCTGCCGATCAGAGCAATATTGCCAGCATACGAAACTCACTCAGGAGCCAGGTCGGGGCTGGATTCTATGACGAAAGCCGGATATATCACCTGCGCGGGGCCATTGACTACAAGCATCTGGGCTTCAAGCACAGGGTTATGATGTCGATGCTTCACTCCAAGGTTGCGAAGATGCCCGAAGAGGAGCTCAACGCCGAGGCGAAGGCGATGCTCGAAACATACGGTCAGGTGGTGGATTTTGTGGATTTTGACTTGCTTGAGCCGTTGGTCCGTGCTGTAAGGGGTGATGGCGGCCGGTAGATACAGTTCTGGCTTTGACCTTTTGCAGTTGATTATACTCCCAGCAGGAACCGTCTAAGGCCGAAACGGAATTATATAATGACTTTTTGTCTGTTTATCCGAAAATAATTCTTATCTTTGCATTTTGAATACCCCGTGCTTCTAATCATTTGTTATGCTTAATTAGCAAAATATCAGTTAATTATATATAATATTCACCCTCCAACCCTTAAACCTATCAACCTATCAACATAAAACCTATCAACATAAAACCTATCAACATATCAACATATCAACCTATCAACCTATCAACATAAAACCTATCAACAAATCACCAATGAAAACCCTATTCCAAAATCTCCTGATGCTTGCAATGATAATGATGCCGTTGGTCTCATCGTCGCAAGAAGAGTGTCAGCCTATCAACACACTCCCTTATTTCAACGATTTCGAGAACGAGCCCCATTACTCGATAGGCGGAACCTCTCGCTACGACGCTTTCCCGCAGTGTTGGGTTCGCATCAACGACGGCACTTCAAGCACCTACTATCCCTACATCAGCAACGAAGACGACAATGTTATCAATGGCAATAAAAGTATGGTCTTTTATAATTATTCAAGCTACGCCCTAAACGAATACGCCCTGCTGCCGCCTGTCGACTCGAACGTATACAACTCCATAGCCGACCTCCATCTCTCGTTCTACGCCAAATCCTCACGTCTTTCAGCTCCCTTCCCGATGTTTATCGTCGGTGTGATGGAACAATACACTGACACATCCTCCTTCGTCCCCGTTGACACCGTCTATCTGACCAACACCGCCACCCTCCATTCCGTCAGCTTCGCCAACTATAGCGGCACAGGCAAATATATCGCCATCCGCTGTCCGCGAGTGCCGTCGTCATTCACCGCTGTGCTCGACGATGTCTACCTTACCGACCAATGGTGCGAACCGCCCGCCAACCTGACAGTCACCGCCTCTCACAACCAGCTATCGTTGAGCTGGGAAGCCAACGGAGGCACCACCTTCGCCATCGTACTGAACAACAATACAGTCGCTGGAATTACCGACACCTTCTACACCTTTTCCGGTCTAACCGAAAACACAGTGTACCAATATGCTGTAGCTGCCCAATGCAATGGAGAGACCAGCCCCTGGCTGACAGGCACCATCCGGACCGAATGCCACCCGCTCGCCTACGACGACCTGCCCTACACCGAAGACTTCGAAGCCTACTCTTACGGCTACCACGTCTGGGACATCAGCCCCTGCTGGCACAAAGGCGACTCGCGGCCAACGGTCAACTACCCATACCCCGCCAATTGCGTGGTCGCTGGCGACACCGTCGGTCTCAGTATGGGCTCCTCGAACGCAGCCTACGAGTGGGCCACCCTGCAGCGGGTCGACAACTCCCTCGATGTCTCCAATCTCGAACTCGACTTCCTCATCATCCGCAGCACACAGACCTCCACCATAAGCCGTCTCGTCGTTGGCGTCGTCTCCGACATCCAGGCCTTCGAACAATCCGGTTTACAGACATTCGTCCCCGTCGACACCATCGACATCAGCAACGAGGCGCCCAACTCCATTCACCCCGTCGCCGTCAGGTTTGAAAACTATACCGACAGCGGCAAATACATCGCCTTCCTCGCCCCACAGCTCCCCGACAGCATCCCGTCCTCAATCTACAACAGCTTCCTTATCGACAATGTCACGCTCAAAGTCGCCAATCCCTGTCCTACGCCGCAGCACGTCAGCCTAACCCATCTTACCCACAACACCGTCTCTGCCGTATGGGATAGCGTGGCCGGCGCCGACAGCAGCATCGTCCTTCTCGGAACACCGGGAGCCGACATCAGCACCTTCTCTCCGCATCATATTTACGGCAACAGCATAACCATCGACAGCCTCAACCCCGACACCGACTACGAACTCATTGTGGCGGCCGACTGCAACGACGGCCTCAGCGACCCCTCCTATCCCGTGCGGTTCCACACACTATGCACTCCAATAGGCATACTGCCTTGGGCAGAGGATTTCGACGGCGTCAACGGATTCGACGGCACTTATTCGAGAGTCAACAACCTGCCTCCCTGCTGGCAATACTACAATACCCACTACCCCGCAAACACCAGCGGCGGCCCTATTGTCTACACCGATAATGCGTACATCGTCTACTCCGACCAGTCCTATGTGCACAGCGGTATCAACTCGATGCTGTTCAGCGCTGGGAACCAATACGCCATTACGCCGCTTATAGATAATTTCATATATCCGCTGAACACCTTGCAGGTATCCTTCTGGACTAAGAGCCTCCGCGTCAACAACTCACCACGCTCAGCGTATGTCACCGTGGGCATAATGAGCAACCCCAGAGACACCAGCACTTTTGTGCCGATAAGGAACGTCACTGTCTCCGGGTCTATGCTCTTTGAGCGATTCACGATAGGATTTGCCAATTACGACGGTCCTCACGGCCATATCGCCTTCAAGTCGGAGTCGTCCAATATGTTCGTCATCGATGACGTCATACTCGAAGAGATACCCAACCTCTGCCCGCCAATCGCCGAGATAAACGCACTAACCACAGCCTCCGCAGCCCGCCTCACGTGGAATTTCAATACCGAATTCGGTACTCCCACAAGCTTCACCGTCAACTACCGCAATGTCGAGGACACCACACTCACCACCGTCGTCACCTACGAGCCAGAGTTGCTGATTACAGGCCTTGCCGCCGACAGCTCCTATTGGGTCTCCGTCGCCGCTGAATGCAACGGTTTGAATGGCGAAGCAGACACTATTGTATTCAGGACCCAAGAACTGCCTTGCATCAGCTGGGATACCATCGCCAGGGTAGTCGACACCATTGTGTTGGGCATTCCCGGAACAGAGACCAGCACCCAGTATCCTGTCTATACAAATGCTCCGTTCTCTATAGTGCAGCATCTTTTCCTGGCGTCGGAGATACCCGCCACGGGCCCGACGACGATGACTGGCATAGGTTTCGACTATGCATACAATCAGCCATACCAAGTCAGCAACTGCGAAATCTATCTCTCTCACAGCACAAGTACCGACTTGTCGGGTCTCACCAATCCTAACCTTCTCGCCACAGGACAGCTGGTCTTCTCCGGCACGCTTGCTTTCACCACCGAAGGCTGGAACTACATCCAGTTCAATCAGGGCGCATTTGAATACGACGGCACCAGCAACCTGAGTGTGACAATTGTCAAAAACAATGGAGTGAGTATTCCAACGCCCCGTTCATTCCGCCAACAGTCGACACCGGAAAACATTATGTCCCGATGGGCTGGCCGACCCAATCGCAATGTGTCATATGTGATGGGCACCACAAATCTCAATATGCGCAGCAACACACGCCTCATCACCGGCGGCCAAGATATATTTTGCACAGGCAGAGCCACCTGCATTCCTTCCGTCACACTTGTAGACACAAGCATCACGGGCATCGTCAGGCTTTTGTGGATTCCCGGCTATCAAGAAGAATCGTGGGATGTTGACTATCGCCTCGTCAATCCCACCGATACAGGCGAGTGGATTAATGTCGCCACCGAAACCACAGCCACCGAGCATCTCTTCAATATAGCCGATCTGGAACAGGGGTCTATCTATGAGTTCCGTGTCACAAGCAACTGCAGCGACACCATCTTTTCCTCGTCGGTCACCGTCACCACCCCTTGCATACCCCTCAGCATCCCCTTCCATTACGGTTTTGAGGGCTTGCCCACCGGCGGCAACAGTGTGCCTGCCGACATACATTGCTGGCATCACCTCAACGATGCCGGCATCTACAACGGCCACCCCATCATCACTTCCGGCGCCCACACGGGTAACCGGGGACTTGGCTTCGGTGTTTCCGTAGGCACCTATTTCTGTAACTACCAGGCCGTTGTCCTGCCTCCGGTAGATACCAATATGGACCCAATCAACGCATTGTATCTCAACTTCTGGGCCCGATCGTCAACCCGCAATGACGACCCGGTACTCATTGTGGGCGTAATGACCGACCCGAACGACATCAACACCTTCCAAACGGTCGACTCCGTCTTCATCGACCCCGCCATTCGAGTATGGGATAGGTATGAGGTCTCGTTCGAGAACTACAACGGCAACGGGCAGTATATCGCCATCCGTGCCAACCGTCCCTCGTTGGCCGATTGGACTGCCACCATCGACGACATCACAATCAGCTATGAGCCAATGTGCCGCCGTGTGGGCAATATCCGGTTCCGCGACGTCACCACCGACAGCGCCACCGTCTACTGGACAAGAGGCGGCAATGAGACGGCGTGGGAACTCACCATAGGCGACAGCATTTACTATATCACCGACACCGTATTTAATATTCACGGACTTGAAGCCGACACGGTATATACTGTCAGCATCCGTGCCATCTGCGGCGATGGTGACACCAGCAGCTTCTGGTCCTCTTCGTTCCACACCCCCTGCTATCTTCTCAGTTTTCTGCCTCTCACCAATGACTTCGAGAATACGCCTCACTATGAGTTGCACACAACCTCCTATGTCGACGCCTTCCCCAACTGCTGGAGACGCGTCAACGACATTCCCGCCAACAATAATACCAACGGTCGCCCTTACATCAGGAATAACGGCACCAGCGGCATCCACGGCAACAATAGTATGTATTGGGAGTTGACCACCGAATACAAAAACTTATACGTTGTGCTGCCTCCGGTAGACAAGAGCGTTTACAATACCCGTGACCTATACTTGATGTTCTACGCCCGGACCTTGAACAACAGCGAAACAAGAGGCTCTTATGTCATCGGCGTGATGGACCACGACGGCGATACCGCAAATTTCGTACCGGTCGACACAATCACTCCTGCACGCGAAGTTACGCTCTACACAGTCAGCTTAGCTAACTATAGCGGCACAGGCAACTATATCGCCATTCGCGGTTCTATACCGAGCTACGGTCGCGAGCTGTTGCTGGACGATGTTGTCCTCACCGACCAGATTTGCAACCCCATATCGCACCTCAGAGCCTCCAGCACAGACACCTCGGTGACACTTGTGTGGAGTCCTGAGGACAACAATAGCTTCACTGCCGTCCTCGGCAACGATACCGTGCGAGGCATCACCGATACATTCTACACCTTCCATCCCCTTGCCAACGACACTCTATACACCTATGCCGTCGCTGCCGAATGTGAAGGAAATTCCAGTGGAATTTCCGATAGCGTAGCGGAGAACAATTTTATTCTCAGTAGCGTCTTCCAGACAGGAAGCATAAAGACAGAGTGTCCGCCGCTGACAATGGACGATATTCCCTACAGAGAGGACTTCGAGAGCTACGAGTATGGATACCAAGAAGATATCGACCCCTGCTGGCGCAGAGGTTCCGTGCCATCCACCGTCTCGGGCAGGCCGCACGCCACACATTTATATATCGGCGAGGACACCGTAGGATTCAGTATGGGTGCCACTCCGCATTACTACCGTTGGGCAGCCCTGCCGCGCCTGGATGCCTCGATAGACATCACAAGCCTGGAGATGAACTTCCTTATCCAGCGTCCCGGCGCCAGTGGCACGCCGCTTCCAAGCACCCTCTTGATCGTCGGTGTCGCTGAGGATGTCACCTGGTTCTCGGGCAACTTGCCTGCGGCAAGTATGGAACTCACCGTCCCCTCGCTCTCCTACACTTATTCAGGCTTCGTGCCTGTCGATACCATCGACCTCAACGACGAGCCGTTCTCCTCGATTCATTCTGTTACGGTAAGCTTTGAGAACTATACGGGCGATGGGCGATACATCGTCTTCTATGCTCCTTCACCGGAAAGCGAAACTATGGCCAACAACAGTTTTGCCATCGACAATATCGAGCTGAGGATAGCGGCACCTTGCCCCACACCAGAGAATGTCCAAGTGACTGGCACCACGTCATACGATGTATTTGCCACGTGGGATTGCGGTCTGCATCCTTGTGGAACCAATGGCAACATCAGTCCCGACCAGTGGCTGGTCTATGTCGGTGCGCCCGGATTCGACTTTGGGAGCACTTCACCCTATATCTTCTCCGACAACACCGCAGCCATCGGTGGTCTCACGCCAAACACAGATTACGAGATGGTCATTATAGCCAGCTGCGGCGGCAACGAGGGCTATTCCTCCTACCCAGTCCAGTTCCACACCCAATGTGCACCGCTCAACAGCCTACCCTTTGTTGAGGACTTCGAAAGCGTCGCTGGCCTCCCCTCATACACCACCTATTCGAACACGAACACCTTGCCTGACTGCTGGCTGCGGCACAACACCAGTGTGGGTGGCGAATATAGCGGAGCACCCCTTGTCCACAACGACTCAACCTACGCCCACAGCGGACACAACGCTATGCGATTCCACACAGCGAACTATCCCGTTATGTGTTCCGACCAGTATGCTATTATGCCCCTTACCGACTCCGTCCTTTATCCGGCGAGAGGCTTGCAGGTCTCCTTCTGGCTGCGCACTGCCCATTTTTACTATAACTCATTCATAGTGGTTGGTGTGATGAGCGATCCCAACGACACTAATTCCTTCGTTGCTATGGATACCGCACGAATCGAATCTCTGGGCAACTATTCGCACCATACAGTAAGGATGGCGGGATACAGAGGCCCCCACGGCCATATAGCCTTCAAGGCTCCTTACCAGTCTCCGGTAAACCGGCCATATATCGACGACATTGTGCTGGAGGAAATGCCGTGCGCCACTGCCGAAGAGTTGCATAGCGTCAGCAGCGGAACAGACAACATCACCATTGCTTGGGGCGACTCGAGCCGTGCAGATATATTCTGGTATGTGGAATACGACACGGCCGATTTCATTCCTGGAACAGGAACAGCCACCTCCATTCTTGTCACCGATTCATCCTATACGATGACAGGACTTGACTCAGGTACGTTATACCATATTTACGTCTATCCCGATTGTTTCGACAGCGTTGTTGCAAGCCACATTACGGCCACAACGCTTATGACCACGCCGACGGTTGTGCCATACGGCGAGAGTTTTGACGATGGGAGCGCGGGAGGATGGGCGTTGCGCAACGGCACGGAGGTCAACCGTTGGACGGTGGGCGATGCGACGGGCAATCCGGGAGGCTCGCTGTATATAACGGACAACGGCAGCGGCAACCACTATGGCGGAACTTCGTCGACGGTTTTCGCCGTAAAGACTTTCCACTTGGACACCGTGGGCGAGTATGCCTACAGCTTCGACTGGAAGTGCGCGGGCGAGGCCGGTAAGGACTATCTGCGTGCTGCGCTTGTGCCTGCCGGCAGGCTGTATAATGCCGGAGAATACAACGGTTTCGACGATGCGCTGTCGGTTCCCGAAGGTGCGATAGCTCTGGACGGTTCGGTAGAATTGAACCAAAACCCGACTTGGCAGTACAGAGTGGGTACGTTCAGCATAAGCGAAGCTGGCGACTATGACTGGGTGTTTATGTGGCACAACAACGACAGCGTCTTCATCCAGTCACCCGCCGCAGTGGACAATGTGAGGTTGAGGCCGAACAGTTGCCCGATGCCGCGAAATGTGAGCGGAACGCGTATGCAGGACAGAATTAGCCTTGTGTGGACCCCGGGCGGCGAAGAGAACGAATGGGAGGTCACACTCGACGGCGAGAGGGTGATGGTCAATACCCCCGCCTATACTTTCAGCGGCCTTTCGCCCAATGCCAACTATACGGTCGGCATCCGCTCTCTCTGTGGAGCTGGCGACACCTCCCTGGCCGTCATTGTGCCGTTTGCCCCGCTGAGATTTGAGGTCAACGCTGTCGCCGACAATCCGACTCACGGATATGTGACGGGAAGCGGCAGATACTACTACGGCGACATCGCCACACTGACGGCAACGCCCAATACGGGCTTTTGCTTCAAGCAGTGGAACGACGGCGACTCCAGCAACCCCCGAAGCCTGACGGTGACAAGCGACACGGCGCTGACCGCCTTGTTCCAGCACAACGAGGGTTTTGATGAACCGCAAGAGGCACGTCTCGAGGTCAATATCTATCCAAACCCGGCCAGAGGTGTCGTCTCGGTGAACGTCGCCGGAGCCAGCGGAATTGTCCGCATATCGGTCTTCGACCTGAAGGGGCGCAATGTGCTCCGTTACGAAACTGAGCACCCACGCTTCGAATTCGATGCCGGCAAGCTGAAAACCGGCGTCTACTTTATCCGTGTCTCTACTCAGAACAACGCTCCCGTCGTCAAGAAACTTATGGTGGCCAATTGAAATTGCCCGACTTCTCAAATGGAATAATTCTGAACTTTTATCCTCCTATCCGAAAATAATTCTTATCTTTGCATTTCCTTTTAAAAACGTAAATGCTTTGCAAGGTGTTATTTTAGAAAATATTAATACTCCCGACGAGCTTCGCCGGTTGCCCGTTTCCGACCTTCCGGAGCTGGCACGCGAGCTGCGGCACTACATCGTCGACACGCTGGCCACTCACCCAGGCCATCTCGCGTCGTCGCTCGGCACCGTCGAGCTGGCAATAGCACTGCATTACGTTTTTGCCACCCCCGACGACAAGGTGGTCTGGGATGTAGGCCATCAGGCCTACGCACACAAGATTCTCACCGGACGACGACAGCAGTTCCCCACCATCCGCACCTACGGCGGCATCAGCGGCTTCCCGCGTATGGACGAGAGCCCCTACGATGCCTTTGGCACAGGTCACAGCTCCACTTCCATATCGGCTGCCCTCGGTATGGCCACCGCCTCCAAGCTGCAGGGCAACACCACACGCCAGCATATAGCCGTCATCGGCGACGGCTCGATGACCGGCGGCGAAGCCTTCGAAGCACTCAACAACGCCGGCGTCTCAAAGGCCAACATCCTCGTCATCCTCAACGACAACGGCATCTCCATCGACAAAGCCGTCGGCGGCCTCAGCCGCTATCTCGTCAAGATAACCTCGTCGCCCAAATACAACCGCCTCAAAGAGCGCGTGTGGCGCAAGACAGGAGGCGACGAAAAGCCCCTCAAGGGTCGCAACATCATCTCGCGCAGCCTCTCGGCGCTCAAGTCCTCGCTGCTGTCACGCTCCAACCTCTTCGAGTCGCTGGGCTTCCGCTACTTCGGCCCCATCGACGGTCACGATGTAGAGCAACTTGTCGAGGTGCTGTCGAGCTTGCGTAAGCTCAACGGTCCCAAACTGTTGCATATCGTTACCAAGAAGGGCAAAGGTATGAAAGAGGCCGAGCAGAACCCCGTGACCTACCACGCACCGGGCAAATACGACGCCGAGACAGGCCTGCAGCTCCACACCGACAACAGCCACCAGCCACTGAAATACCAGGATGTCTTCGGACACACCATTATAGAACTGGCCGAGAAGAACGACCGCATCGTTGGCATAACGCCCGCTATGCCCACCGGATGCTCGCTCAATCTGATGATGCAGCAAATGCCCTCAAGGGCCTTCGACGTCGGCATTGCCGAACAGCACGCCGTCACCTTCGCCGCCGGACTCGCCGCACAGGGAATGACGCCCTTCTGCAACATCTACTCCTCCTTTATGCAGCGCGCCTACGACCAAGTGATTCACGACGTCGCCCTGCAGAAACTCAATGTGGTTATGTGCCTCGACCGCGCCGGCATCGTCGGCGACGACGGCCCCACCCACCACGGCGCCTTCGACCTGGCCTACTTCCGACCCATACCCAACCTCACCGTCTGCGCCCCGATGGACGAACACGAACTACGCGATATGATGTACACCGCACAGCTCGACAACCAAGGCCCCTTCGTGATACGCTATCCCCGCGGCCTCTCGGTCCATCCCGAATGGCGCAACGCAATGGCCGCAATGCCCATAGGCAAAGGGCGTTGCATCACTGAGGGCGAGAACGTTGCGGTGCTGACCATAGGCCACATCGGTAACGAAGCCGCCCGAGCCGTCGACGCACTGCGCAGCGAAGGCAAGAACGCCGGCCATTACGATATGCGGTTCCTCAAACCGCTCGACACGGCTCTCCTCGACGACATTACCGCCCGCTACCGCGCCATCGTGACCGTCGAAGACGGTGTCATCGAAGGAGGTTTTGGCAGCGCTGTCCTCGAATACCTCCAAGACCGCCGCAACAGCGACACCTCAATGCCGATGCCGCCCATCGTAAGACTCGGTATTCCAGACCATTTCGTTACCCACGGCCCCGTGCCTCAGTTGCAGAAAGACTGCCGTTTCGACGCCGAAAGCATAAAAAGCGCCATAATAAAACTATGGAATGAATAAACGCCTCACAACCACGCTATTCCTTCTTCTGGCACTCTCGTGCCAGGCGCTTGCCTACGACTTCTCGAAAACAATCCACAACAACCAGAAACTCTACTTCACCATCCTCCAGCACCGCCCGGACGAGGTGGTGGTGGTAGCCCCCAACGGCACTGGCATCGGCTACGGCAAACTGCCGCAACCGTCGGGACGTCTCGTCATCCCCGACCAGGTGCAATATGACGGCAACACCTACCGCGTTGTCGGCATCGCATCCTTTGCCTTTGCCCGATGCGACAAGCTCACCGCTCTCACGCTGCCCGAAAGCCTTACCGAGGTCGGCGTCGGAGCCCTCGACAGCTGCGCCTCGCTGCGTTCACTCACCATCCTCTGCGACAGCCTTGCGCAGGCTCTCAGCATCTCCCGCCATTGTCCGGCACTCGACACCTTGGTTATAGGCCCTACGGCGCGTGTGCTGCCGCCGTTTATATTCTCGGAATTGCAAAGTATCAGTTATATAAGCCTTCTGTCGCGAGAGCCGGCAATGATGAAGAACCTCTTCTTTGGATGCACCTCCAAAGCCGTCCTTCATATTGGCAGCGAGGTGAGCCGCATACCGCAGTTCTTCTGCTACAACTTTTCGGGCCTGCGCCAAATCGTCTACGACAGCGATGCCCCAAGTCTCTCGGTCATAGAACAATGCGCCTTTGTGGGCTGCACCGGCCTTGACGACATCACGCTGCCGCCGTCGCTTGTCCGCATCGAGGCCAACGCCTTTGCGCACTGCCAGCCGCGCTCCATCACTTTCCTCTCGCAAAAGCCCCCGTTGGCCCCGGTTGTGGCCCTGCTTGGCATCGACCCCGGCACGCCGGTCTACATACCTTGCCACACCCTCGGCCAGTACGCCAACTCGTCTATTGGCCGTGTTTTCAGCAATTTGGCCTATGCCGAGAACTGCCCCGGCAGCGGCTCGTCCACCGCCTAAGTCATCTACATCCACGACACCGTTTATATCCACGATACGGTCTACATCCGCGACACTGCGGCGTTGCCCGACGAAGAGCCGACCGACGACACTGAAATCCAGCAGCCTGACGATGAGGAAACGGAGCCGCCACTGACCTTTTTGCTCGATGGCAAAGTGCTGCGTATCAGTCCGGCAACCGCTTTGCGCGGCGTAAGTGTCCGTGTCTTTGACGAAAAGGGCCACCTTGTCGTCGACCAACGCATCCCCGACGACCAACCCACCGACAATTACTACGTCAAACTGGCAAAACGCCAGCGCTACTTCCTACGCCTCGATATGGGGTCGCCGATACTGATTGACGTTCCATTGCAGGAAGTAAAGCAATGATTTTCAGTTGAAACGATATAAAAACAGGGTGATTTTGAGACCAAAATCGCCCTGTTTTCTAACCGTCTCATTTCCAGCCTTTCAAGGTACCAACTCCGTCATATGTACAATATATGTACAATACTTGTACAATATTTGTACGTTTACCAATTGTACATATATTGTACAAGTATTGTACATATATTGTACAACGACCGGAGTTGGTCCGTCGCTGGTGCGTGGTGCTGGCAGGGGCAGGGCAGGGGCGTGGCGGAAAGTTTTTTTCGTTCTCACAACAAAAAAATTTTGCCGTTACAAATAATTGTCGTATTTTTGCATTGTGAAACCTTGTGAGATTATGGGCAAAGAAGCTATGAAACAGATAATTGCCGATTATTTCAAGACACAGCCTGTCTTGAGGGCCTGGCTCTTTGGCTCTTATGCAAGGGGAGAGGAAACCGAGGAAAGCGATGTGGATATTTTGGTGCAATATGATCGTTCTGGCAAGATTGGTCTGCTGAAAATAGCGGGTATGCGGCTTGATTTGTGCGATTTGCTTGGTCGCGACGTGGATCTTGTCGAGGACGGAACGTTGCGCCCTTATGCCGTCAACAGTGTTAACCGGGATAAATTGCTTTTATATGAGAGAGCGTAGCAGGGACAAGGGCCGGTTGGAGGATATGCGGCAGTATGCGCTGAATGTGGAAAAGATATTGGAAGGGGTGACCTATTCTGATTTCGTTGAGGATATTCGTGTTTATTACTCAACGATGAAGAATATCGAAATAATAGGCGAGGCTGCTTATATGCTGTCTTTGGATTTTAAGAATACCCATCAGGAATTACCTTGGAGGCAAATAATAGATATGCGTCATATTCTTGTCCACGGATACGCGCAGGTGTCAAGCAAGGACTTATGGGATACTGCTAACGATGACATCAGGCCGCTTCGTGAGCAGATAGAGCGATACCTTGCAGAGACCGACTGGGCACTGTGGGAAAAAGGATGACAAAGAAAAAATACTCTTGTCAAGTTCACGGCAATTCGGAGCCTATTGGATTGGTGAGTGGAATATAAGAGTAATCAGCGCGTTTTTAAGTGATTCAACTACAAAGGAACGTATGGTCGTTGTGCAATTTTGTACAACGACCGGAGTTGGTCCGTCGCTGGTGCGTGGTGCTGGCAGGGGCAGGGCAGGGGCGTGGCGGAAAGTTTTTTTCGCTTTCACAGCAAAAAAATTTTGCCGTTACAAATAATTGTCGTATTTTTGTTTTTTCATTGCTTTTCGATACGTTGTTGCTATACAGCGTATTAGGCGTGAAAATGGCTGTAAATCGCATTGAATTATATAAAAATAAATTAAAAATAAGTAATATGACACCTTCACACATCGAACACATTGGTATCGCAGTTACCAATCTGGATGAAGCCATCAAGTACTGGGAAGACGTAATGGGCCTCAAATGCTATGCCATTGAGGAGGTTACAGACCAGAAAGTCAAGACCGCCTTTTTCAAGGTGGGTGATGTGAAAATCGAACTCCTTGAGCCCACTTGCCCCGAGAGCACCATTGCCTCGTTCATTGAGAAGAACGGCGGCAAGGGCGGTATGCACCACATTGCTTTCGCCGTCGACGACACCAACGCCGCTCTGAACGAATGCAAGGACAAGGGCGTGCGCCTCATCGACCAGCAGGCACGCAAGGGTGCCGAGAACCTGAACATCGGTTTCCTGCACCCGAAGAGCACTCTGGGCGTATTAACGGAGCTTTGCTGCAAATAAATGAAGTCTAAAGGTTGAAAAGGTTGGAAAGGTTTGAAAGGGTCGCTTAGCTTGAAAGGTTAATGTACCCAAACCTTTTAAACCCTTTAAACCATTTTAACCCTTTAAACCATCTTAACCCTTTAAAACCTTTTAAACCCTTAAAACCCTTTAAACCCACATATTATGGCATTTGAAGAGAAAATAAAAGAGCTTCTTGACAAAAGAAACGAAGCCAAAATGGGCGGCGGTCAGAAGCGCATCGACAAACAGCACGAACAAGGCAAACTGACAGCCCGCGAGCGCATTGCGTTGCTCCTTGACGAGGGCTCGTTCGAAGAGTTCGATATGTTTGTAACCCATCGCTGCACCAATTTCGATATGCAGAAACAGTCGTTCCTCGGCGACGGCGTCGTCACGGGCTACGGCACCATCGACGGCCGTCAGGTCTACGTCTTTGCACAGGACTTCACGGTCTTCGCCGGTTCGCTGTCCGAGACTATGTCGCTCAAGATCTGCAAGGTTATGGACCAGGCAATGAAGGTCGGCGCTCCCGTCATCGGCCTCAACGACTCGGGCGGAGCACGTATTCAGGAAGGCTGCAACTCGCTGGCCGGCTATGCTGAGATTTTCGAGCGCAACATCCTCGCTTCGGGTGTCGTGCCGCAGATCAGCGCCATCTTCGGCCCCTGCGCCGGCGGTTCGGTCTACAGCCCGGCTCTGACCGACTTCATCCTTATGTCGAAGGAGAACAGCTATATGTTCCTCACTGGCCCGAAGGTTGTGAAGACCGTTACCGGCGAGGACGTGACCACCGACAAGCTCGGCGGCGCTATGGTCCACGCCACGAAGAGCGGCGTTGCCCACTTTGTAGGCGAGACTGAGGAGGCTACTCTGCAGCTTATCCGCGACATTATCAGCTACATTCCTTCCAACAATTTTGAGGAGGCTCCCTACGTTCCCACCGAGGACCCGATCGATCGCTTGGAGGACAGCCTCAACTCCATCATTCCGGAGAACCCCAATCAGGCCTACGATGTCAAGGACATCATCCACGCTATCGTCGACGAGGGCAAGTTCCTCGAGGTCCACGAGAAGTTCGCTCCCAACCTGGTGGTCGGCTTCGCACGCTTTGGCGGCGTGTCGGTAGGCGTTGTTGCCAACCAGCCCAAGTCGATGGCCGGTGTTCTTGACTGCAACAGCAGCCGCAAGGGTGCCCGCTTTGTGCGTTTCTGCGACGCTTTCAATATTCCTATCGTCACTTTGGTCGACGTTCCTGGCTTCCTGCCTGGCACGGGTCAGGAGTATGCAGGCGTTATCGCTCACGGCGCCAAGTTCCTCTTCGCCTATGGCGAGGCCACGGTGCCCAAGGTTACGGTTACTCTCCGCAAGTCATACGGCGGTGCCCATATCGTTATGTCGTGCAAGCAGCTGCGCAGCGACATCAACTACGCTTGGCCGACGGCTCAGATTGCCGTTATGGGTGCCAGCGGTGCCACCGAGGTGCTGCAGGGCCGCGCTCTCAAAGAGATCACCGATCCTGAAGAGAAGGCTAAGTTTATGGCTGAGAAGGAGAAGGAATACAACGACCAGTTCGCCAATCCTTACAATGCAGCCAAGTACGGCTATATCGATGATGTCATCGAGCCTCGCAACACGCGTTTCCGCGTAATCCGCGCTCTCCAGGCCCTTGCCACCAAGAAGGATAGCCTGCCTTTGAAGAAACACTGCAACATTCCGCTGTAGTAGTTGACGGCTGATTTATTAGACCAAAACTTTTTTTTAAACATTAAATATTTATCAAACAATGAAAAAAGCTTTTATGACTGGATTCCTCGGAATCGCTTTCGCATTCGCAATGGTTGCTTGCAACGGCAATGCTACAACTGAAGACACCACCGCAAACGAACCCTGCGAGATGGAGCAGGCTGACGAGGCTTGTATGCATCACTGTCAGATGACTTGCCCGGACAGCGTTTGCCTTGCTGCCAACTGCGAGAACTGCGCTTGCCCTGAGACCAGCCCGTGCAAACAGAAACCTGAGTGCAAGGGTGACGGCCAGTGCTGCAAGAAAGCTGAAGGCGAAGGCTGCCAGAATGCTAACAGCGAGTGCTGCAAGCAGAAAGAGGAATGCAAGAAAGAATGCGAGAACCACAAATAAGATGTGTTTCTCCTGAATGTTGAAAGGTGAGAGTGGGTGCCTCGTGCACCCAACTCTCTCCGTTCAGCAGTCATAAAACTCTTAAATCAAGCAGAAAACAATGAATATCATAAGTAAAATTCTATCAGCTGGCATACTTGTTCTGGCATTGAGCGCCTCTCCGTCGTGGGCTCAGACAGCAGAACCCGTAGCCGAAGATACTGCGTTGACACACTATGAGATGAACAATCCTCACAGCGCAATAGGAGTGGATGTGGCTGACTTCCAGCCTGTCCAGGCCTGCTATGCTGCCAATCAGGATATGTTTGTCGTCATCGACAGTATCGACAACGCTGTTGACATTGTCTATCGTCGTGAGAAGATGATGTTCGACACGACCATACGTATCGTCGCCGACGAGTCGCGTGGCCGTCACGACCTTGTCAACGTGTTGCGCCCCAAGAGTGTGGGCTTCTACGACGGTTATGTGCTCTTCCTGGCTTCGGCCAAGAAGGACAGCTCTTATCTTGCTGTTGTCGACCTCGACGGCAATATTGTCAACAGAGTCGACTTCGGTTGCTGCAGCTATGCTTTCAAGGTATACCCCGACGAACTTATTGTTGTTGGCCGCAATCCGCTGGGCTATGACATCAACATCCTTGACCTGACCGACGGCATTGCCAACATCAGCCTCGGCGAAGGCAAGTCGACCAGTCACCACTACCACGTGCCGAAGCAGGCCGACCGTATCCGCGAGTCGGACCCCGTCGGTATCGGTCTGACGGTTGTGGCTGTATCGGTAGTGTTCCTGGCTCTGCTGTGCATCTCGTTGATACTGAAAGGCTATGGCAAGCTTATTATGAAGACGCAGGACCGTAAGGCCAACAAGGTTGCCGCCAAGTCGAGCGAGGTGGCAGCTACGCCTTCTGCTTCTGTGACTTCGGGCGAGATTTACGCTGCCATTGCAGCGGCAATCTACCTTTACGACGAGGAGATGCACGATGAGGAAAACACCGTCATCACAATTCAGAAGGTGGAGCATGCCTGGACCCCCTGGAACGCTAAGTTCTATAATATGAATCATTATTTCAACAATAATAAGAGATAGCAAGATGAAAAACTTTAAATTCAAAATAAATGGCACGGAATACTCGGTGGATATCAACGAGGTTGAAGGCCAAGAGATTAAACTGGATGTCAACGGCACTCCATATAAAGTAATTGTCGACAAGGAACTGAAACAGAAACAGGTTGTTATGACTACCCGCACGGCTCCGCGCGTCAGTGCAGCCCCCGGTGGCGCTGTCCAGACATCGGCTCCTGCCGCTGCCTCGAAGGGTTCGAAGGTCACCACTCCTCTTCCGGGTACGATACTCGACGTTTTCGTCAACGTGGGCGACAAGGTGAAGGCTGGCCAGACCGTTGTTCTGCTTGAAGCTATGAAGATGGAGAACAACATCGAGGCTGATGTTGAAGGCACTGTCACTGAGGTCAAGGTCCGCAAGGGCGACTCTGTCCTCGAAGGCGATGTTATGGTTGTTATCGGATAAGTTTGTAGTTAAAGGGTTAAAAAGGTTGGAAAGATTCGCTCCCTGCAGTCACTTGAAAGGCTGATATGAACCAACCCCATTTAAACCTTTATATCCTTTAAAACCTTTTAAACTTTAAAACATAAAACTATGAACATATTAGCTTCAGGTGGCTTTATGGACTTTATGTCGACGCAGCTGGTGCAGTTTCTGCATTACACTGGTTTCGCCAACGTAGAGTGGGGCCACATTATAATGATTTTAATAGGCTTGATATTCATCTTTTTGGGTATCAAGAAGGAGTTTGAGCCTCTGCTCCTCGTTCCTATCGGATTCGGTATGATTGTGGGTAACATTCCTTTCTATCCTGGATTGAAGATAGGTATATATGAGGATGGCTCGGTGTTGCATATCCTGTATCACGGTGTGCAGAACGGCTGGTATCCGCCGCTGATTTTCCTTGGCATCGGCGCTATGACCGATTTCTCGGCAATGCTTAGCAATCCTAAGCTTATGCTTATCGGTGCCGCAGCTCAGGTGGGTATTTTTGCTGCCTATATGGGCGCTTTGGCTTTAGGCTTTGCCCCCAACGAGGCCGGTGCTATCGGCATCATCGGTGGTGCCGACGGCCCGACGGCTATCTTCCTATCGTCGCAGTTGGCTCCCGACCTGATGGGTGCCATCGCGGTGTCGGCTTACTCGTATATGGCTTTGGTGCCTGTGATTCAGCCGCCTATTATGCGACTGCTGACCACCAAGAAGGAGCGTACCATCCGTATGCGTCCGCCGCGTCAGGTGACCAAGCTCGAGAAGATCTCGTTCCCCATCTTGGGCCTCATCTTCTGTGCCTTTATCGTGCCGTCAGGTCTGCCGCTGTTAGGTATGCTGTTCTTCGGTAACTTGTTGAAGGAGTGCGGCGTGACCAAACGTCTGTCGGAGGTTGCATCCAACGCCATCGTCAACATCTGCACGCTGCTTATCGGTATCACCGTTGGTGCTTCTACGCAGGCTACGACCTTCCTTACCGGCCGTTCGGTTCTGATTTTCGCACTCGGTGCAGGTTCGTTCATCGTTGCCACCTTCTTTGGTGTGCTTTTCGTCAAGTTTATGAACCTGTTCCTGAAGGAAGGCAACAAGATCAATCCGCTTATCGGTAACTCCGGTGTGTCGGCTGTGCCTGATGCTGCACGTGTGTCGAACAACGTGGGATTGGAGTACGACAAGACCAACTACCTGCTGCAGCACGCTATGGGTCCCAATGTGGCCGGCGTGGTCGGCTCGGCAGTTGCAGCAGGTATTCTGCTGGCATTCCTGCACTAACCGAGTGTCTTTACACAACTTAATCATAGAGTCCCGACCCAGGCGGTCGGGACTTTTTTGTTTCCCCAACGGCAATTGCCAGCAATTAATCGGCAATTACCAAAAATGTAATCTATAAGACTTGTTATCCTCAAATATATTTTGCCATTTCCGAAAAAGTTTGTAATTTTGCAAAATCAAATTGGAACGTTATACACATAAAACTATAGAGTATTATGGAGAATGACAATATAGACAAGGGCGTTGATATGGCATCGGAACCTGCTGTCGCCTATGGCCGTGTGGGAAGCCGTAGAGAAACACCAAGCAGTATTATTCGTAAAATATCACGTGCCCAACTGGAAAAGGAAACAATCACATTAGAAGAGCTGGATTGTCGATTAACTTCTTTTATTGACAGGCATTTTGAGATTGCGAAATGAGAGTAGTCATAGGTAATCACGTGTATAGCACTATAGAGGAATTTTATAAGATTGCTCTATCATTGCATATCACTCTGACAAGGACTGTCGTTGAAGAAAAGAAAGACAGACTTATCTCTGCATTGAAAGCCCTTGGCAATTATCCTAATATGTATCCAATAGCAAGACTGAATGAACATTGGCGTATAATGGGTTACAGAGAGTTTATTTGTGAAGATTTCCATTTTGCTTATGAGATTGTAGATGTTGAGGGAGAACTGATAGTGTATGTTGTTGACGCAGTACATAGTTTACTCTACCACTGAATTTGGATATGAAACAAAACAAAAAGTTAAATACATAATAGAAGAAAAAACAGACATAAATAGAAAAGCGTTTGCGCTTACAGAATTATAATACCTATGTGGCTGATTATTTGTGCATAGGTATTATTTTTTTTGCCATATTGGAAAAAGTTTGTAATTTTGCAGCGTCGTTCAGTCCGGAAAAGGGATGGCAAAAGTGATGGGGAATGTCCCATAGCATAGCCTGAAAGGTTGACGGAAAGGACGACAGGACATAATAGACAAGACGTTGAACGGCGTTTTATCTGCGGCTCTTAGAATCTCGCAAATTCCAAAGCCATCCGCACGGTAAGGCAAAGTCAACGTCCACATTTGCATACATTTGTTATGTACGCGTAAAGCGTGGGCGTTTGGCGATGCTTATCCTCGGATGGTAGGCAATGCGAGAGCCTTAAGAGTGGGATAGGCAAAGTTGATTCCCGCGCTTCTTTCTATTTGTTTTTTTTGAATAAAATATTTGTTTCAGCACATCGGGAATCGTGCTCCAAAAACACATTACAATGAAAAAAATAATTTTTATCGCAATCCTGTTAGGATTAACCGCATTAAGTGCCAATGCACAAACAAGAAGTCTCCGAACTGAAAAAGACGGTTTTCAATGGTATAAAACTTATTCTAGCGATATGAAATACGAGGGTGCCGAAAGCGTGGATGGGAAAACACTGATTCCATTGTCGCGGCAATACACTTTTATCTGTTACCATTCAAAATCAGGCCATAAAGGGTATTTTAAGGTAAACAAAGGAGACAAATATGGAGCCTGTGATATTTATGGCAGGGAGATAATAGCACCCCAATATAGAAAATTATATTATCTATCTAAAGGCTTCAGTTGGGAAGATTCAGAAGGGAATGATCATTATCTTGGCATAACCCTCGATGCCAATGGCAGGGCTTCCTCCTATGGACATACCGGGAGCACGTCATCGACCACACGTTCCGCTTCCTCGGCGTATAACAATTCATACCAACAGCCGCAACAGCAACAGACGCAGCAAAAATCGACGCAAATAGATGTTTTGTATTCGGCTTGTTATGATGAAAATATGAAGCCGTTGCCCAAAGGAAAAGGTGATTCGCCAATAGAATATATCGCAAGGTTCATATTTAACGCCAACCAGATTGTAATAAAAGTGGTAAAGGTTGAAAGAGCACTCAATTCCAAGGAGACAATAATAACGGAGACAAAATTTGACCCCAAGAAGTGTAATTACAAAGAATTGGGTAATGAAATTGAGATTTCTGATGTATTAACAGATTTAACTGTTAATCCGTCAAAGAATATTATTGTTTTAAGAAATAGATACGAAAACGTTTTGTTAAGTGGTTATGCTTTTGGCCCTTTAGACGACGAAAATCTTGAATTTTTGATAATGTTGAATGAATATACATCGGCTACAGAATTAGCACTGGAAGAACAATATAATGGCAACTTGTCAAAGAAAGTTAAAGAAGTCGTTTCTCATTTGAAGAAATACAGTTACAAAAACAGATAGTCAGTTGCGACGGATTTGTAATATTGCAAATCTGAGACAGCAGATTTCAATGGGGCTGTCAGAGCGACACACCCCGCACTTCGTTTTTAAAAACGAAGTGCGGGGTGTGTCGCACAAGCCGTCAAGATGGCAAGGCGGTGAATAAAAGCCTATGTGGGCTTGTGTTGCACTGACAAAGGTTTTTCCCTGTGTTTTTGGTCGGTATTTGTCCGTCTGATGTCCGCTTGTTGTCCGCTTGTTGTCCGCTTGATGTCCGCTTTTAAAGCGGACAACAAGCGGACATCAAGCGGACAACAAGCGGACATCAGACGGTGTTGGTCCGGTGGAATTGGCGGGGTGGTGTTTTGTGGGTGGCGAGGCGAATTATGTGAACGGAACGGTTGAACCCAAATCGGTCATTAGAACGACAGATGGTGTAATAAGACCCTAACAATGTCTCTTTATGCCATCTTTGTATTTCTTTCGGCATCTTGTCCACTTCGCTATCTCGACGTAGCCCGCTACGCCTTCGATGGTGATGCGGCCAATCTGCTCGAAACAAATACAAAGCTGACACAAAGTCTAATGACCGATTTGGGTTGAAAAAAGAGCGGTGTTTGTCGCGATTAGTTGCGTTATTTCATAATTATTTCGTATTTTTGCAGTTTGAATCAATGGGCCCTGTGGGGGTTCTGTTAGTGTATTGAATTGAATAATAATTGATTGGGTAAAATAATAATATTAATATATAATGGAAATTGCATCGAAATACAATCCTCGTGCCGTTGAAGAGAAGTGGTACGAATTTTGGTTGGAGAAAAAGTTGTTTCATTCCGAGCCCGACCGCCGTCGCCCTTACACGGTGGTTATTCCGCCGCCCAATGTGACGGGTGTGCTGCATATGGGCCATATGCTGAACAACACGATTCAGGATGTGCTGGTTCGCCGTGCGCGTATGATGGGCAAGAATGCCTGCTGGGTGCCTGGTACGGACCACGCCAGTATATCGACCGAGGCCAAGGTGGTGAAGATGCTTGCCGAGCGCGGCATCAACAAGCGCGATTTGAGCCGCGAGGAGTATATGAAGTATGCGTGGGAGTGGAAGGAGAAATACGGCGGCATCATTCTGAAGCAGTTGCGCAAGCTTGGCGCCAGCTGCGACTGGGACCGCACGGCATTCACGATGGATGATATACGTTATGAGAGTGTTATTCAGGTGTTTGTGGATCTCTATAACAAGGGTTTGATTTACCGCGGCGCCCGTATGGTGAACTGGGACCCGCAGGCGCTGACGGCAGTGAGCGACGAGGAGGTGATTTACAAGGAGAGCCACGGCAAGCTGTTCTACCTTCGCTACTTCGTGGAGAACGGAGAACGGAGAACGGAGAACGGAGAACGGGGCAAGGATTATATCGTTGTGGCCACGACGCGCCCCGAGACCATTATGGGTGACACGGCAGTGTGCGTGCACCCCGAGGATGAGCGCTATCAGTGGCTGAAGGGCAAGAAGGTTGTTGTGCCCGGCGTTGGCCGCGTGGTGCCTATCATTATGGACGAGTATGTGGACCGCGAGTTCGGTACTGGTGCCCTCAAGATTACGCCTGCCCACGACATCAACGACTATAATCTGGGTATGAAGTACAGCTTGGACAGCATCGACATCTTTAACGACAACGGTACCCTCAATGCCAACGGCGGAAAGTATGCCGGTATGGACCGTTTTGCCTGCCGCAAGGCCATAATGAAGGACCTTGAGGAGGCCGGCCTTGTAGAGAAGGTTGAAGACTATGTCAACAAGGTGGGTCACTCGGAGCGCACCGATGCCGTGATAGAGCCTAAGCTCAGCACGCAGTGGTTTATGAAGATGAGCGACATAGCCAAGAAGGCCCTCGAGGTCGTTGAGGACGGCAAGATAAAGTTCCATCCCGACAAGTTCAGAAACACTTACCGCCACTGGCTTGAGAACATCAAGGACTGGTGCATCAGCCGTCAGCTGTGGTGGGGCCATCGCATCCCGGCGTGGTATCTTGAACTGAGAACTGAGAGCGGAGAACGTAGAACGGAGGTGGTTGTGGCACTCAACGAGGAAGAGGCCCGCAAGATTGCCGCCGAGAAGTACGGCTATACCGGCGAACTGCGTCAGGACGAGGATGTGCTCGACACCTGGTTCAGCAGCTGGCTGTGGCCCATCAGCCTCTTCGATGGCATTCGCAATCCTGACAACGAGGAGATTAAGTATTACTATCCTACCGATGACCTGATCACGGCTCCGGACATTATTTTTTTCTGGGTGGCACGTATGATTATGGCCGGCGAGGAGTACAGAGGCGAGGTGCCTTTCAAGAACGTCTATTTCACCGGCATTGTTCGCGACAAACTGGGCCGCAAGATGAGCAAGAGCCTCGGCAACAGCCCCGACCCCATAGAGTTGATAGAGAAATACGGCGCCGACGGCGTGCGTATGGGTATGTTGCTGACGGCACCTGCCGGCAACGACCTGCCTTTTGACGAGAGCATCTGCGAGCAGGGCCGCAACTTTGCCAACAAGATATGGAACGCTCTGCGTCTGGTGAAAGGATGGCAGGTTGAAACGGAGAATGCGGAGCGCAAACCCGAGAACGAGGTGGCCGTGGAATGGATGGAGCAGCGGATGGCCTGTGTGCTGGAGCAGATAGAGAAAGACTTTGACCAGTACCGCCTGAGCGAGGCGTTGATGAATACCTACAAATTGATGTGGGACGACTTCTGCTCGTGGTATCTGGAGATGGTGAAGCCAGCCTACGGCACGCCCATCGACAAAGAGACCTACGACGCAACCATCAGCATCTTTGAACGTCTGATGTATATGCTGCATCCGTTTATGCCTTTTGTCACGGAGGAGGTTTGGCACTTGTTGCAGGAGGCCGACAGCGAGGCAAAGGCCGAGATGATTGCCCAGAGCAGCATTATGATACAACATATGCCTTCAAGCGTGTTCTACGACCAGCGTATGCTCGACGACTGCACGATGGCCCGCGACGTCATTGCCGGAGTGCGCAACCTGCGCAACAGCCGCGGCCTGTCGCCCAAAGAGCAGTTGGAACTCTTCGTTGTGTGCGGCGACGGCAAGCGTATGAACAGCCGTTTCGACAGCATTGTCAAGAAGCTGGCCAACGTGAGCGACATCAAGTATGTTGACAACAAAGTCGAGGGTGCCGTGAGCTTTATGATTGGCACGACAGAGTTTTTTGTGCCGATGAGCCAGAATGTCGACGTGGAAGCCGAGAAGAAGAAACTGGAGGAGGAACTGAAGTATGCAGAGGGTTTTCTGGCCAGCGTGATGAAGAAGCTTGGCAACGAGAAGTTCGTCAACGGTGCGCCCGAGAAGGTGGTCGCCGTCGAGCGTCAGAAGAAAGCCGACGCCGAACAGAAGATAGCTGCGTTGAAGGCACAGATAGAGAATTTGAAGGCTTGAACGAGTAAATGATTGAAAATTAAAAGTCTTGATATGAAAAAGAGAAGTGTTTTTCTGACAATTGTATGCCTGACGGCGATGTCGGTCGCCGACGTGAAGGCGCAGGAGGCCTCGCTCGATACGCTGTTGAGCCACATCAGGGAGTTGTCGTCGTCGAAGTATGAGGGCCGTCTGGCTGGCACAGAGGCCTATATGGACGCGGCCGACTATGTCATATCCGCCCTTGAGCGCTATGGCGTGCAGCCATACAAGGGCGAATGGGCGCAGTACTTTGAGACAGAGTGCAACGAGATAGAGAACTGCACGTTCAACAGCTATCTTGGCAACAACAAGGACGCCAGCCAGGTGTATGTGTTGGGCCGTGACTTTTGCTGCTCGGGAATGACCGGCAGAGGCTATGCCGACGCACCGGTGGTGTTTTGCGGATATGGTATCGACAACGGTGCCTTCGACGAGTATGCCAATGTCGACGCCAAGGGCAAGGTTGTGATGGTGTTGAGCGGTGTGCCGAGTTTTCTGCCTTCAGGTGTGACAAGCAAATACCAGCAGCTGAGGGACAAGGCGCGAGTTGCGAGAAAGCACGGAGCCTGTGCCTTGGTGGTTATCAATATGGCTGCGAACTGCTCGCCCTACGAGGTGCAGGGTGCTGTCTATTCGGGCGAACTGCCGCATTTGGCAACATTCCCCGTCATACAGCCCACGCGCGATTGCGGCGACCGCCTGTTGCAGAACGAGGTGATGACGCTCGAGGAAGCTGTGCAGAAAATCAACGAGTCGCACAATCCCCAGTCGTTCCACCTGAAGAAGAAATTCGAGATTGAAGTCAACGCCAAATATCATCCGGCAGCACTGACAGCCAATGTGATAGGAATCTATCCCGGCTCGGATCCCAAGATGAATGGCGAGTATGTCGTTGTTGGAGCCAATCTGGATCACGTGGGTATGCAAGGCACGACCTGCCTGTTCCCCGGAGCCGACGACAATGCGTCGGGCGTCGCTGCGCTGCTTGAGACGGCCCGAATGCTGCAGTATTCTGAAGACCAGCCCTCGAGGAGCATAGTGTTTGTGCTCTTCTCGGCAGGCGAGCAGCAACGGCTGGGCTCGCAGATATTTGTGTCGAACTTCACGCCGCTGAAACGCATCGAGGCTTTTGTCAATGTCGCTTCGGTCGGTTGTGGCGACAGCATAGCCGTGATGGGCAACAAGAGATATCCCCATTTGTGGGGCGTAGCCAAGCGTGTCGACACGGTGTATTGCTCAAACGATGTGGCGGTTGGAATGAAGACGATGCCCAAGGGCGACGCCGTGGCGTTTGACCACGTAGACATTCCGTCGATAACCATCACCAACTTCAAAGGGGCACGCTACAATCACGTGCCGAGCGACATAGTGGAGAATATCGATCGCCGCTTTATAGTCAAGGCCACGCAACTTCTGTTCGAGACCGTGCTTGACCTGTCGTTTGGCGAATACCAGGGCCGCTCCAATGCCTCGAAGCGTATCAAGTTCGAATGATGAGTAGGAAAGGTTTAAATAAATAGAAATGTTTGCCTTATATAAGAAAGAATTGTCGTCGTTTTTCTCATCGTTGATGGGATATTTGACGATAGTGGTGTTTTTGGTTTTCACAGGACTGATGCTGTGGGTGTTCAAGACGAGTTTCAACATTCTTGACTACAAGTATGCAGGTCTTGACGGCCTGTTCCTGCTGGGACCGTTTCTGTACTTGTTCCTGATACCCGCGCTGACGATGCGTATGCTTGCCGAAGAGAAACGCAACGGTACGCTGGAGCTGCTTCTGACCAAACCTTTGTCGGAGTTCACTGTTGTTATGGCCAAGTTCCTGGCAGGTTTTACGCTGGTGGTCATATCGTTGCTGCCGACGCTGGTCTATTATTGGAGCGTATATCGACTGGGTGATCCGATGGGCAATATCGACACCGGCAGCGTCGTGGGCTCGTATATCGGACTTTTGTTCCTTGGCGGCGCCTTCGTGTCGATAGGTCTGTTTGCATCGTCGCTGACAAGCAACCAGATAGTGGCATTCATCATTGCTGCGCTGTTGTGCGCATTCTGCTATCTGGGCTTCGAGTCGCTGTATCAGTTGATGAGTGGCAAGGTGGCGCTGGTGTTGCGCGGATTCGGCTTGCAGGCACACTATGAGTCAATTTCGCGTGGCGTGATAGATACGCGCGATGTGGTGTATTTCCTGTCGATTATTACGCTGTTCATTATGCTTACACGGCTTGTACTGCAGTCGCGCAAATGGACGGGAAGAGTTAAGAAGAATTAAAGATTAAAGAGAATGAGAAATATTCGCCGTCAAAATATTCTGGGAATAATAGCTGTGTTGCTGGTGTTGGTCTTTGCCAACGTTATCAGCAGCTACTTGTTCAGGCGATTTGATTTGACATCAGAGAAGCGCTATACGCTGTCGGAGTCTACCAAGGATGTGCTGAAGGGGCTGGACGATCAGGTCTTGTTCCGCGTGTATCTTGAAGGTGACGACTTGCCGGCCGAATACCGTCGTTTCCGCAACGATATCAAGAATATGCTCGACCAGTTCAGGGCATACAGCAGCAATGTCGAGTATGAGTTCATCAATCCCAATGCCTTCAAGACAGAAGAGGAGAAGATGCAGCTGTATCAGACACTTGTCAAGAAGGGACTGGTTCCGATACCCATTGCGACAGAGGAGGAAGGCGTGCAGAAACAGCAGGTTGTCTATCCTGCTATGGAGGTGACCTACAAAGGCAGGGAGACGGCATTGCAGCTTCAGTCGGCAGGCTTGAGCAGCCGTTCGACCGAGGAGGTGATAAATACTTCGGTCGAGAACCTCGAGTACAATTTTGTCACAGCCCTTCATCGCCTGACGCGTCCTGTCCAGGCCCGGGTGGGTTTCCTTACGGGCCACAACGAGCTGGATAAGATTGACATATACGATATCCAGATGTCGCTTGTGGACGACTACAAGGTTGAGAATGTGTATCTGAATCAGAATATCAATGCCTTGACCGGTCGCATACAGAATGTCAGCGACTCAAGCGTTACGGTAAGCAACAAGTATGATGTGCTTGTCATTCCCAAACCGTTGGAGACCTTTAGCGACAAGGATTTGTATGTCATAGACCAGTTCGTGATGTATGGAGGCAAAATTCTGTGGCTTGTCGATGCGCTTGATGCCGATTTGGATAGCCTGCAAGGAAAAGAGCAGACCTTTGCCACCCGTCTTCCGACCAACCTTGAGGAGATGTTTTTCAACTATGGCGTACGCATCAATCCTGATCTGCTAATGGATTACCGTTGCCGCGGTATTCCGATGATGGGCAACGACAACCGTATGCAGTTGGTGCCGTGGTATTATTTCCCGACGTTGGTGCCTAATTCAGACCATCCTATTGTTCGCAATCTTGACGTTCTGAAGACTGATTTTATTAGCAGCATCGACCTAATCGACAATAATATAAAGAAGACTGTGCTGCTTACTACATCCGATCACGTACATATCAAGAACGCCCCGGTCAATGTACAGCTTGCCGATGCGCGTATTCCGGTCAACGAGCAGTTGTTCAACCGCAGCAATCTGCCTGTGGCTGTGCTGCTTGAAGGTTCTTTCCAGTCCCTGTTCAGGAACAGGCTGGCGACGGCATTTATGGAACTGTCGGAGATAGGATATAAGTCGGAATGCGAAAAGCCCACACAGATGATTGTCGTCTCGGACGGCGACATTATCCGTAACGGAGTGCAATCCAGCGAACAGGGCTTATATCCCTTGCCGCTCGGGTATGACAAGTATACTGATGTGATGTTCGCCAACAAGACGTTTATACTGAACGCTATCAACTTCCTGGCTGGCGATGAGGCAATGATCGATGCCCGTCCCAGAAATATCGCAATACGCCGTCTTGATGTGGCAAAGGTCAAGTCGCAGCGAGGCTACTACCAGTTTGCCAACATTGTCTATCCGGTTGTGCTGGTATTGTTGCTTGCCGCCGTGGTGTTGTGCGCCAGAGTGCTGAGATACAGAAGAAAACAAATGTAACATCTTTTTAAGACTACAATGAAAACTAAGAAAAATCTAATAATAGCTTTGTTAATTGTCCTGCTGGGCGTAGTCACTCTTGTCGTTGTGCTGTCGCGCAGCCGCAACCACACCTTCAAGCAGGACTTTCAGATAGAGGCAGCGGGCTACCCTGGTGCTGTCAGTAAGATATTTATGGCCGACAAGGAGAACCATCAGGTTTTGCTGTCCTATGAGAATGATTCGCTTTGGCTTGTGGACGAGAAATACCCGGCCAGTGAACCGATGATAGAGCTGTTGCTCCAGACGCTCTCGGATATGCGTATTCGCAGTCAGGTCAACAGCGCTGCAGCAGAGACTGTTACCAAGCAGCTTGCTGCCAAGAGTGTCAAGGTGGAAGTGTATTATAAAGATTACCGCATCAATTGGTTTAACGGCAAGATGCGTCTTTTCCCGTATACAAACCGCCGTGTTATCTACGTGGGACACGACACGCAGGACAATATGGCCACTTATATGTACCGCGAGGGCGACAAGTATCCATACGTCGTCAACATCCCGGGTTTCAGAGGATGCCTCTCGCCGCGTTTTGTCGTCGACCATTACGCTTGGCGCAGCCATTCCATTGTCAGTCTGCCAGTTCAGCAAATTGCCAAAGTGGAACTGCAGATTCCTTCCAAGCCAGAAGAGTCGTTTTCAGTAGAAAGGGTAGGGGATGGATTTGTGTTCAATATGCTAACCCCGCCTCAGCGTGTCGACGGCTTTGATACGGCTCGCGTGGCCCAGTTGCTGTCATCGTTTGTCAATCTTAACTTTGACGAGTATGCAAAGGCAGTGCCCCAGGTTGAACTTGACACCACTTTCTCGGGTGCACCGAGGACAATCCTCACGGTGACAGACGTAAACGGTAAGGCCCGCACTCTGAAGACCTATATAAAATACACCAATCCCGACGACCTGCGTTCTATGCCCGACACCTCAATGTACGAGGTTTTCGACATAAATCGTCTTTATGCAATTCTGGACAACAAAGATACTGTGTTGATCCAATACTACATCTTCGACAATATCCTCCAGCCGGCATCGTTCTTCTTGGGTCGTGAACACTCCTATTTTGCCAGATAATACAAGCGATGAGTCCCCTGTTCCTTATAACCAACGACGACGGCTATGGTGCAAAAGGCATACAGACCCTTATACGCGTAGCCCGCGAATTGGGCGACATCGTTGTTATGGCTCCTGAACGCAACGCCTCGGCGTTGTCGCATTCGCTTACAAGCAGCCGCCCTTTACGTGTACACACAATCTCTGAAATAGAGGGCAGTATGGTGTATCTGTGCGATGGCACGCCTGTCGACTGCGTGAAGCTGTGTGCGGAAAACTTCTGCCCCCGCCGCCCAGACCTTGTGCTCTCGGGCATCAACCACGGCAGCAACTCATCAATCAACGTGCTTTATTCGGCCACTATGGGAGCCGTTTTGGAGGCAGCCGTAAGTGGCTTGCCGGCAATCGGATTCTCACTGCTTGATTTCTCACCCGATGCCGATTTTGAGCCGTCGGTGCCCTTTGTCAGGAGTATTATCAAAAAGGCCCTTGAGAATGAACTGCCGAGCAAATATGCGCTCAATGTCAACATCCCGGTGCCGTCAGACGGTAAAATAAAGGGAGTCAGGGTCTGCCGCCAGTCGCAGGCCAGATGGGTTGACAGCTATGAGAGACGTGTCGACCCGCACGGTCGTCCGTACTACTGGCTTACAGGTAATTTCGAGTGTGACGACATATCAGAAGACACCGACCAATGGGCGCTTCAGAACGGCTATGTGTCAATCGTGCCTACGACTACCGATTTCACAGCTATGAACTTAATTGAAAAGATAAGAAAGGATTATGAGTGATTTGCTGAAACAAAACAGAGTGCCGGCAGGCTTGTTGCTGTCGCTTGGCTCCGAATTGATTACAGGAGCCCTGCTTTGGCTTGGACTTTTCATAGCTCACCAGCCGGTAGAAAGCCATATCAGATGGTTTGGAATATGCTTCGTGCCGCCTCTGCTCATACTGCGCCATTTCGCTAAAAAGAAACAGGACACGCAGATTGTCAAGACAATGATTATTGCGCTGTTCGTGACGTTTATAATCTTTCTTTATATATTGTTCAAGACTAAAGCTATAACGCTGTGAAATACTATGTTATATCAGGAGAGGCCTCTGGCGACCTGCACGGTTCCAACCTGATGCGGGCACTGTTTGAGCGCCAGCCCGATGCCCAGATTCGTTTCTGGGGCGGCGACCGAATGGCTGAGGTCGCAAGCGAGCACGGTGCCAATGCTGTCCAGGTGCGTCACATACGCGATTTGGCTTTTATGGGCTTTTTCGAGGTGCTCTCACATCTCAAAACCATATTCGGCAATATTAGCTTTTGTAAGAAAGACATAACAGAGTTCAATCCCGATGCTGTTGTCTTTATCGATTATCCGGGATTCAATCTCAAGATAGCCAAGTACACCCATAAACTTGGCCTCCGCAATGTTTATTACATCTCACCGCAGATCTGGGCTTGGAAAAAGAACCGCATACGCCCTATGCGTCGCGACCTTGACAAACTATGCTATATTCTCCCGTCCGAACGGAAGTTCTATGCTGAAAACACTTTTCCGCAGGCGGTATATGTCGGGCACCCTCTGCTTGATGAGATAGCACATTTTAAGGAAGAAAAAGCGGCTTTGCAGCCGTTGGCTTCTGCACCACGCCTTGTGGCCCTGCTGCCAGGCAGCCGCAAACAGGAACTCAAACGGATGCTCCCTTTGATGATGCAACTGGCTGCCAAGCATCCTGAGTGCCGTTTCTCCATTGCAGGAATGACACTTATTGGTGAAGAATATTATCGCAAGTTCATACCTGCAGGTATTTCAAATGTGGACATACGCTTTGACGGCACCTACCAGTTGCTTTCCGAGGCTGAATCAGCCGTTGTATGCTCGGGCACGGCAACGCTCGAGACGGCCCTGTTCCGCGTGCCGCAGGTGGTATGCTACCAGTGTAACAGACTCTCTGCCGCCATTGCTCGTGTGCTTATAGGCAACAAAATCAAGTATATTTCGCTTGTCAACCTTATTGCCGACCGCCCTGTTGTACGCGAACTGATTCAGGGACAATTCAATCTCAAGACACTCGACAGTGAGTTCTGTTCGATTACATCCAACAATGAGCGCCGTTCTGCGATAATGGCTGAATACGACCGGCTCATTGATATACTGGGTGGGCCTGGGGCCTCAGCCCGTACCGCCGATGAAATAACAAGTATTGTCAAACAATAATCAGCAGTCTCAGAGCATCTTTTTATGAAACGCGCCACAATCATACTACTCCTTCTGCTTTCCGCATTCACGGCCTCTGCCGACAAAATCAAGGTGCGCCTGTTCTCAAACAGCAACATCGAAGCCATCAACGTCTCGTTCGACCTCGGGCTCTACGACCTCTATGCCAACGACACTCTGTTGCTTGAACCCTCGCTTGGCGAAGGTATGTCGGTCGAATTGCTCCCGACGGCGACAGGCGTTAAGATATCCGTGAATGGCTATGAATATGGTATTTACAAGCAGGCCTGCATTATGGCTACTGATACCGCCTGCATAATGTGCCTCAATCCTACCGGTGTCAAGCAGCGCACCTACGAGGGTGACCTGCTTGTCTCTGCCTATGACAAGTCTAATCTACGTATAATCAACAGTGTCGAATTCGAGACCTACCTTGCTGGCGTCGTGCAGTCGGAAATCTATGGACAGCAGAGCGACATATTCCGCATTCAGGCCGTAATATCACGCACCTGGGCGTTGCGCAATATGAAAAAACACCGTGCCGACGGCTTCAACTTTTGCGACTATGTGCATTGCCAGGCCTACCAGAACCGTTGTGTAAGGCCCGACATAATGCTTGGCACTATGCAGTCGTCGGGTGAGACCATTGTCGATGCCGACGGCAACTTGATCGACACACCGTTTCATTCCAATTCGGGCGGACAGACAGCCAATTCTGAAGATGTGTGGCGTACAGCCTTGCCTTACCTGCGCTCGGTGCAAGACACTTTCTCTTACCGTATGCGTCAATCCAACTGGACCAAAGTGATATCCAAGGACAAGTGGCTCAACTACTTCTCCAAAACTCACAAGCTCAACACGCAGGATCCCGAGGTGCGCAACACTCTGCTCACCTTCTCGCAGCCTCAGCGCCAGGCTCGCATACTCGGTGTGCCGCTGACAAGGGTTCGCACCGACTTCGGTCTCAAATCCACCTTTTTCTCGGTATCTACCGACTCAAAGACTGGCGATGTGGTCCTTAGCGGCCACGGTTACGGCCACGGCGTGGGCCTCAGTCAGGAGGGTACAATCCGTATGGTGTCGCTGGGCATTGCCTACGATTCCATTATAAGGCACTATTACACTGGTGCACAGATACATCACGATGAGAATACTTCCGAAAAATACGTGGAACACTTTGTCACCGAGATAACCAAGATTATTGATGAAGACAAAGCCAACCCAGGTCAGAAAAAATCGAAGAAGGACGACTGGCTTGGCAAGTTGTTCCGTGTTCGCGACCGTATGGACCGCGAAGAAGAATACGACCCGACAAAGGATGAAAAGGAGTCGGACTGGAAAATAGAATGGTGATTTTAAGTTTATTTAAGATATTCAATATAATAATTCACATTAAACGCAGTTATATCCCTTTTGTTGAACGAAACAAACCGATACTAATCTGAAAATAATATACAAATGATGAAAAAAATAATACCCTTTTTGTTCCTCGCCGCTTTGATGGTTTGCGACTTGCAAGCCCAAGTACAGTGGCGCACAATGGAACAAGCATCGCAGGTTGATATAAAGTCAAACAAAAAGCTATTCTTCGTCGACTTCTCGACCTCGTGGTGCGGATGGTGCAAGAAGATGGACCAAGACACATTCTCCGACCCTGTTGTTGCAGCCATCCTTAACAAATTCTACATTCCGGTTAAGTTCGACGCTGAAGGCAACTCCACCTTCACCTGGAACGGTGTTAAATACAGCAACACCAAGACTCCGGGTCAGCGTCCTCAAACCCACCCCTTTGCACGCGCCATTCTTGGACAGAAGATAGGTTTCCCCTCGTTCGCCGTCTTCAATAGGGAGAAAGGGCTTTCGCAGATACTGCAAGGCTATCAGAACGCCTACGATTTCTCTATGCAGCTCTGGTACATCTGCAACGGCGACAGCCAGCGCTACACCTACGAGGAATACCAGAAAATCTTCCCGACCGAAATCAAGCCCGATATGATGAAACGACTCGGACTCGACAAGTAGCACTCTGGCTACAGGCCCGACACAACGTATAGGCGACACAGATTAATAGCCGACATTTGCCGGCTATTTCTTTTTGTGCTCGCTCTTGCCCGAAACATATAATACTGGAAACGGACAGCTATCGATATACTCCATCATCTCTTTTGGCGACAAAAAAAGTCGTTCTGTCCGAGTGCATTAAAAGGATGATTCGGGTCAGCTGAGTCGCACTCGTGGGTCGAGGATGCCGTAGAGTATGTCCACGATGATGTTGATCAGCACAAGCAGGATGCAGATAAATAGGATGGCGCCCATCACTACCGGGAAATCGTATTTTTCCAAGCCGTCGACAATCACCACGCCCATTCCTTTCCAGTCGAACACGTATTCGACAAAGACGGCTCCGGCCAGCAAACCTGCCAGCCAGCCCGATGCGGATGTTACAATGGGATTCAAAGCATTGCGCAGTGCGTGCTTGAATATGAGTCTGCTCCTCGACATACCTTTGGCGCGGGCAGTCCTTATGTAGTCTTGCGACAGCGCTTCGAGCATCGAACTCTTTGTCAGTTCGACCAGTACGGCTAATGGTCTGATGCCCAGTGTCAGCGCCGGCAGGATGAGGTTGCGCAGGTCTATGTATTCGCCGCAGCCGTAGTCGTCTACGGTGTAAAGGTTACCGAACATATTGAGGTGCGTTACATCGGACAGGACGTAGGCGAAGAACCACGCGATGAGTATGGCCGCAAAGAACGAAGGCAACGACATTCCAAGCGTGGACAGTAGTAGCGTCAGACGGTCAATCCAAGAACCTTTGTGCAAGGCCGCCACGATGCCAAGCAGAATGCCCACTATGACTGCAAAGAGCATCGCCGTCAGCGCAAGCACGGCCGTTTGCGGAAATGCGGTGGCAATAATCTCGGTCACTTTCCTCTTGGACTGGTACGACCTGCGAAGGTAGGGCATCTTTGCCACAACCGAGGTCGCTCCAAGCTTGACAATCGTGCCGTAGGGCTCGTATTTCTCCGGATCCAGATACCAATAGCTGTCTTTGTCGCGGTTGTTGTGGAACGAGATAGGGGAGAGGTCGTTCAGATAGCCTGCGAACTGCACTCCGACGGGCTTGTCCCTGCCCAGGTCGCGGTTTATCATCTCCACGCTCTCTGCATCTGCACGCTGGCCCAGCATCATCCTTGCCGGGTCGCCGGGCAGTATGTTGAACAGGAAAAACACCAACGTGACGACTCCCAGTATCACCAAGAGGCCGTAGAGCAAGCGTTTTCCTATATATTTAAGCATCGGTAATGAGTTTTCTGTGTCGCTATCGGAGTCCGTGCACTACCGATTTCTTTGCAACGAAGTCTTTCAGATAGAAGGGCTCAAAGTAGGCCACATCCTCTTTCTCGCCCTTGTGTAGCTTTGCTTCAGCTTTTGCCGCCATACCTTCAGCTGAGATGGTGAAGGCGGTGTCGTAGCGTGCGTTGGGGTGTACAGCCAGCAGCTGGCGTGTCTTCTCGGCACCGTCGCCTATGAATGTCACCGGTCCTTTGTCGAGCCATTGGTCGTAGATGCCGGCCTCGATTACCTCTGCTTGCGTATCTCTAACTATGCCGTCCCTGGCGTAAAGGGCTGTGTAGCACTCCATTCTTCGGGCATCGATCATTGGGCAAACCAGTCCGTCATAGTCTTTGTGACGGGCAAAATACAGGTCGGCCATATTCTCTAAGGTTGGCACGGAGAGCAGTGGGATGCCCAGTGCATAGCAGATGCCTTTGGCGCTGCTGACGCCTATTCGTAGGCCTGTGTATGATCCAGGGCCCGACGACACGCACACGGCTTCAAGTTCTTGGGGCTTAAGTCCGTTTTCTTTCAACAGTTTGTCGATGAATACTGCCAGTTTCGACGAGTGTGCGTTGGGTTCGTCGCTGTGTATTTCGGTAATGATTTTGCCGTCTTTCTCGAGGGCGGCTGAGCATATCTGTGTGGCTGTTTCAAGCAGAAGTATGGCCATAACGAGGTTGTAGTGGTTTATAAGGATGTTACCTCATATCGATTACCTCGACATCGGGGTTTTCTTTTTGAGGAAAGACGAAGGTGTTTGCATTGACTTTTGCCGTTGTGAACTTGCTTACATCATACTCAGCAGACGAGGAGTCGTAGTTGTGCATCTCCATTCTCCGTATGACGTTGTTGCTGTTTATGATGAAGCGTATCTTGTAGTAGCTTTTGCTTTTCTTGGGCGTGAGGTCGATGACTGCATCGCCGTTGCTCTCTTTGCGGATGTACTTGGCTTTGAAGTTCTTGGTGTAGTTGGCCAGCAGCGCGCCGGGGTTCATCAGGTCGTCTTGGGCGTCGCTTAGATTGTTGACCACGACCTCTTTTGAGCTCTTGTTCCAGTGCCACGTGGCGGTGCCGTCGCAATAGATTGTGTTTCCGTCAAAGCTAACGCAGTACTTGCCGCGTTGGTAGGTGACGTTGGCGGTTTGTTTTGCGGTGGCCTTTTTGTTGCTGTCTTTGTTTGTCATTGTGACAGTGAAAGTTACTCCGCTGGCGTTGTCTATTTTCTTTGAGGCTTTCTTCAGTATCTCGTCGGCATTTTTGTCATAGTTGCCCTGCGAGGTATGGGTTATTTGCGCCGTCAGGGAGGTGGCGCAGAAGAGCAACAATAGTATCAGGATTGTTCTTTTCATTGTTTTATTTTTTGCAAAAACGTCGAATGGCGTTTTATATTGCGTCGTTTAGACAAATAAATGACCTTTTGCAGGATTGCTGCCGTGCAGGATGCCATTATTCATAATAAGTGATTTTACGAATGATGAAATGGCTGTCACGTCGCCGTGTCACCCAGTTGTCGTAACTGTCGTATGTGTATTCGTAGTGTATGGTATTCTCTTCTCCGGTAAAGTTATCGATATAGGTAGATACAAATCCTTTCTCGTTGTAGATGTATTCTTTGTCGCCATTTGAATACCGATGCCTGCTTTGCTCTTTGACAAGAAGACCTTGGCTGTTGTAAATGAATGTGGAGCATCCGTCGCATCCTTCTTCGCATCTTTCCCAGTTGCACCTTTTCGTCATCCTGCCGTTTTCGTCGTAGGTGCATCGGACTGTATCCTGGAAGTGGTTGTATATTTGCATCGTTATGCGGCACAGCGAGTCGCAGTGGTATTGGTTTGTGTCATAAATCTTTTGTTCGCCCTCTTCGTAGTAAAATTCGACGGCGTATGACAGGCAGCCGTTTGGTGAATAGTGATATTGTCTTCTGATGCTGTCATAGTTGTTCCACCACTTCTCCTCAGTCAACCTGCCATTGGTGTAGAGGTATATGATGTAGGGATACTCAGCGTGCATAAAGCAATTGCGTTGTAGGATTTGCCCGTCTTCGTTGAAAAGCAGGTATATGGTGTCCCAGATGGTTGTTTCACCGTCTTCGTAGATTGACATATCCAGGAGCTCCACTTCTTTCACAGGGCCACGCAGGTTCTCATAACTCAGTGGGTCGTCGTTCAAGGTCAGCAGACCTTGTCCTGTTACGGTACTGCAGGCTATAATCAGCAGTGCTGCAGATAGGAGGCGTTTGAGGGCATTCATTATTCGCAGAATTTGACTATTTCTCAAGGCTCCGCAGCCATTTGATTTCGTCAGCCCAACGCATCGGATCGGGAGTTTCGAGTATGATTGGCATATCGTCGAAGCGTGGGTCGTTCATAAAGTGCTCAAAGAATGCTTTGCCCAAGAAGCCTTCGCCCAGCACCTCGTGGCGGTCGACGTGTGACGATGCGGCTTTCTTGCTGTCGTTGAGGTGGATGGCACGCAGGTACTTTTGGCCTATGAGTCTGTCGAACTCTTCAAAACAGAACTGGTAGCCCATTTCTGTCGACAGGTCGTAGCCAGCGGCGAGGGTGTGGCAGGTGTCGATGCAGACGCCCACACGACTCTTGTCGTCGATGCCCTCTATGATGCGCGCTATGTGCTCGAAACGCCAGCCAAGGTTGGTGCCCTGTCCGGCGGTGTTCTCGATGACGGCGGTGACGCCCTCGGTCATTGACAGTGCCAGATTAACCTCGCGCGCTATTTGGTCGAGACATTCCTCCTCGCTGACCTTGTTGAGGTGGCTGCCGGGGTGGAAATTGAGCATCTGCAGTCCCAGTTGCTGGGCACGTGTCATCTCGTCAATGAAAGCGGCACGGCTTTTCTGGAGCGTTTCTTCGTCGGGTGAACCGAGGTTGATGAGGTAGCTGTCGTGCGGCAGCACATATTTGGGACTGAAGCCGCGGTCAGCAAGCAATGCTTTGAATCCGTCAATCTCCATCTGAGCCAGCGGCTTGCTGACCCAGCTGCGCTGGTTGCGTGTGAACAAGGCAAATGCGTTGGCTCCAATGGCCTCTGCATTAAGGATGGCGTTTCCTACGCCACCCGAAGCACTAACGTGAGCACCGATGTATTTTGTCATAAGGGTTAAAGGGTTTTAGGGTTATAAGGTTTTAGGGTTATAAGGTTTTAGGGTTGTAGGGTTAAAGAGTTATAGGGTTTTAGGGTTAAGGGTTTTAGGGTTAAAAGGTTTTAAGGTTGTAGGGTTTTGTTGTTGGTTATTCATTCTTCGTTTTGAGCGTATTAGTATGGCGAGTAGGGCAATGGCTCCAGTAGCGGCGGCAATCCATATCCACAAATGGTTGTTGTGCTTGGGTGCATCGGACTCTGCAAATGGGTCTGCAGCACAGAGGTATTTGCCATCAGCAATAAGTTGCAGGGCGTATTCGAGCATCACGTCGGTCTCGCCGTCATCGCCCATTATCAGTTCTCTGTAGGTCATAGGTACATTATAGTCGGGCAACAGACCGCGCCCCCAAGGTGTGCGGGCGCATACGGTGGTGTCGAACACCACCTTTACCATCGGTATAGCTATTACTCGCATCAGGTTGGGGAGCATTATATGGGCGCTTTCATAAGCATTGATGAAGTGGTATGCAGAGCCTGTCTCGCGGCCAACGCTGACACCGCGGCGGTTGCGAACCAGAACGGCAGGGAAGATGGTGGCACACGACAACGAACGGCCGTTGGTGAGCACATATACGCGGCCCTTGTATTGGTGGGCGCTGTCGGGCATAATGCAGGATGTCGTTTCAGCAGTGTCGAAACAATAGAATCCGGGTTTGCCTTTCACTTGTATGTAGTTAGGGAAAAGTGTGTCTTCAGGTCTGAGGTTCTCGCAGTATTTCAGTCCCTCGAAGCCGCTGCGTTTGTTCACAAAGAGATGGCTTCCTTTCTGACGGTTCATAGGCTTCTGCGCAAAACAGGCCAACAGACTTTTCATTGCTTTGGAGTCGCCGCCATCGTTGTTGCGCACGTCGACAATAATATTGTCAGCCCTGCAATTGCCAATCCATTGCAGCATATTTTCGAGAGTTTTTGGCGGTATCTCAAAGGAACGGATTGAAAGGTATGCCGTTGAGTCGTTCAGCATCAGTGCTGTGTATACGCTGTCTGGGTCGGGATTGCGGTTGATGTTCCTCCAAGCAATGAATCTCTGTTCGTCAGCGCCCTTATAATGTATTGGGACCTTGGCGAAAGGTATGTCAGCCTCCTCGCCGTCGTGGAAGACGACGTGCATTTTTGTGTCAGCATTGGCATCAGGGTGCAGGAAAGAAATGACTCTTTGCATTAGTATAAGCTGCTCGTCTATCATACTCTGCACGTTGAGATCGTACTTTACTGTGTATTTAACAGCCTGATGCACATAGTCGCGCGCCGGCATACCGTCGATGCTTTTCACCGTCCGGCCAACATATTGCTCATAACCTTTGGCGGCCCTTATCACGTGGATTGAATCGTCGCACCAAACGAAGTATAGCTTTGGCCAGTAGATATCCCTTATGCCCTGGTTGTCAAGGTTGTCGGGCAGTGGTGCTATATGGCTGTCGTGAATCAGGTATGTGAGTCGGGCCATAGGCTCTAAAGAATGGTGCGGGGTGGGCTTGGTTATCGACTGTCGGAGGGCTTCCATACTGTCGTGGAACGCCTCGTTGCTCATCCGCTCGTTCAGCGAAGGGTAGAGCTCGACAAACACTTTCTCGAAGATAGTGAGGTCTTCGCGCAGATGCTCGACAGATATCGGGTCCTCACGTACAATAGGCTCAATGTTAAATGTGCTTTCAAGACCGAATGGTCCCATCGGGTCTATATTGTATCCTTTTTTGTTAAAGACCTGAAAGCGGAGCGACGGTTTCTTTATGCCTCTGTATGAATAGCTCAGTAGTCCCAGCGTGTCGCCGGCTTTTACCTTTTGACCTTTATGGAAGGAGTATTTGCCATATAGACCACCTAGTTGAATCACACGCCCGTCGGTCAACCCGACTCTCAGCTGGCCTGAGGTGTATTTAGGGTCATAGAAACTGAAATCGCATTTAAAGGAAGCGATTCCCTTGTCCCAATTGTCGATTTTGTCATATTTTGGACCGTATACCGAGAATAGCTTTGGGATGAATACAATGCTGATATCTTCTATAATGCCGTCTACAGGGCATACCACTGCGTTGCCTTCTTTTCCACCTATGAAAAGGTCGCTTTCGTTGAGCTCTTTGTCGATGTGGGTGTTTGGCTGACTTAGGATGTTGGCACCCGTCTTTTGCCCCGCAATGGGCCAAATCCAAACTTGTGCTTGGATGTTTGTTGCTGCCAGCAGCAATGCAAACAGTAATAATTTACGTGTTTTCATAATGATAGGTTCTGGTTTTTGTTTGGCTTATTTGAATGCAAAAATACACTTTTTCGTTGACACGGCAAAAAATAATTCTCAAAGAATATTGGTAAGAATTACGTAGCCGGCTCTGCATTGCAGCAGGGCCGGCTACGTGTGGTGTCTGTGATTATGGCAAGATTACTCTCTGCCGGCCTCGATAGACTCGTTTTTGTTGGTGTTGTAGGCGCATTTCTCCCAATTCAGCGTGCCGTTCTGGTACCGGACTGAAATCCAGCCATAGTGTACGCCGTCGGAAAGCACGAAGCGGCAGCCTACATAGAACTTTTCGGGGAGCGAGTTGAAGTCCTCAAACATAGCGTCGCCTTGGCCTGCGAAATTGCTCTGGGGACCGATGACGGTGTTCTGAGCAAGCGGGGCCAGATAGTCCCAAGCAGACGTAGAAGCGACAATGTTGTTGCCGCCTTCGGTCCACTGGTATGCCAGATAGGTGTTGTCGCCTTCGCCGTTGATGCTGAATTCCAGCACGCCGTCCTTGTCGAAATCAATGCCGTAGGCATTGGGGTTGGGGTAATCGCCAATGGTGATGCTTCCGTTGCCGATTCGACCGACAGCAATGGTCGACGTCTGGTTGTTGCCATTGTTGTTGTCATTAGGAGTCTGTCCGTCGTTGTCTTTTTCTCCACAGGCAACCATAACGGTTGCCAGCATAGCGATGAGGAGTGGTTTCAGTTTTGATTTCATAATGATTTTAGTTAATTGTGTTGTTTAATGTATTAAAAGATTGACTGTTTGTATCTTATGCTTTCAGCAGGAAGTCGATGTTGCTGCGCAGGCCGTATTCCTTGGTGTTCTCCATCTTGGTCTTGAAGACCTTCATCTTGTTGGGCTTGCCTATGAGTTTGAGCTTGCCGTCCTCAAGCAGCAGGGCGGTTGCCTCGCGGATGGCTGCAACGGTAGCCTTGGGGTTCACCATAATGTACTCTTTCAAGCGGTCGTCGCGGGTCTCGCCGCCGTGCTTCGGGTCGAAGAAGTCGGTGTAGTGCGGGTTGATCTGGAATGGCACGATGCCCATACAATCGAACGAAGCTGGCATTACGATAGGCATATCGTTGGTGGTGCAGAGGGTGGGGCCAGCTACATTCGAGCCTGCGCTCCAACCCATATACGGCATACCGTCGAAGGCACGCTGGCGTATGGCCTGCATCAGGCCTGTGCGCTGCAGTTCCTTGACCAGATGGAAGGTGTTACCACCGCCTACAGCCACGCAGTCAGTGTCATACACTGCATTGATGGGCAGAGCTTTGTGGTGCACCGATTGAAGCTTTACTCCAAATTCGGCATACACTGCAGCCACTTTCTTTTCGTATGCGTCATAGCTCTTGGTCAGGCCGCCTTCAGCCAGGCTCACGCCTGCGTAGGGGATGAAGAGCACTTTCTTTACGTTGTGTCGTTTGCAGAAGTCTGCAATCATATCTTTGCACCAGCCAAGGTAAGCCTCGCCGCGCATAGTTGAGTTGCTGATTAACAGTAAATTTCTTTTATCCATAATGCTTTGTTGTTGATACGTTGATACGTTGATATGTTGATATGTTGATACGTTGATATGTTGATATGTTGATATGTTGATACGTTGATATGTTTAGGGTTGTTTGATGTTTTTGTTGTATGCTATAAGGCGGTTTAGGTATGCTGATACTTTTCGAGTGTGTGATACTAATTCGTTTGTTGTTTCTTTTGTGCAGTAGTTCAAGTCGTTGGCGAGGTAGAGCATACTTCTGACTTCAGCACAGCTTCCTTTTGCGATATTCAAAAATCTAATGTTAGTTGCGTTTGACCCAGATTCGCTGCCTTCAGCAATATTATTCATAATCGAAACTGCTGCGCGTTGTATTTGGTCGCGAAATCCAAAGTCCCTGTTGTCGATCATTAATTCGTATATTGATTTTGCTAATGTTCTTGAGTCTTGCCAGACTTCTAAATCTTCAAAGAATGCCATTGGTATAACCTATTAACATTAAACATATCAACATATCAACAGAAACTACAGGTCCAGCGTAGCGTATGTAGCATTCTGCTCGATGAATTCGCGGCGGGGCGGGACGTCGTCGCCCATAAGCATCGAGAAGGTGCGGTCGGCACTGGCGGCGCTGGCGATAGTGATCTGGCGCAGCTGACGGTTGTCCGGGTCCATAGTCGTCTCCCAAAGCTGCTCGGGGTTCATCTCACCAAGACCTTTGTAGCGCTGCACGTGCACTGCCGATTCCTTGCCGCCGCCCAGCTCGTCGATGGCGCGCAGGCGGTCGTCCTCGGTCCAGCAGTAGACGTTCTTCTTGCCTTTCTTGACCGAATAGAGCGGGGGAGTGGCCAGGTAGACATAGCCGTTCTCAATGAGCTCGGGCATATAGCGGAAGAAGAAGGTCAGCATCAGGGTGTCGATGTGTGAGCCATCGACATCGGCATCGGTCATAATGATGACCTTGTGATAGCGTAAACCTTCCATATTCAGTGCTTTGCTGTCCTCGGTGGTACCCACCTTGACGCCCAGCGCGGTATAGATGTTGCGTATTTCTTCGCTCTCGAAGGCGCGGTGCTGGAGTGCTTTCTCAACGTTCAGGATCTTGCCTCGCAAAGGCAGGATGGCCTGGAAACGACGGTCGCGGCCCTGCTTGGCGCTTCCGCCTGCCGAGTCGCCCTCGACAAAGAATATCTCGCACATCGACGGGTCGCCGTCCTGGCAGTCAGCCAGTTTGCCGGGCAGTCCGCCGCTGCTGAACACGGTGCCGCGCTGCACCATCTCGCGGGCCTTGCGTGCGGCCTGGCGTGCGCGTGCGGCGAGGATAACCTTCTCAACGATGGTCTTGGCCTCGTTGGGGTGCTCCTCAAGGTAGTTCTCAAGCATCTCGCTCACAGCGCTGTCGACGGCACCGCGGACTTCGGTGTTGCCCAGTTTGGTCTTGGTCTGGCCTTCGAACTGAGGCTCAGCCACTTTGACGCTGATGACGGCCGTCAGGCCCTCGCGGAAGTCATCGCCGCTGATGTCCACTTTGGCTTTTGTCAGCATACCCGACTTGTCAGCATAGGCTTTCAGCGTGCGCGTCAATCCGCTGCGGAAACCGGTCAGGTGCGTGCCGCCCTCGTGGGTGTTGATGTTGTTGACATAGCTGTGCAGGTTTTCGCTGAACGATGTGTTGTACTGCATAGCGATCTCGATGGGGATGCCCTGGCGTTCGCCCTCGATGTAGATGCATTCCGGCATCAGGCTCTCGCGGTTCTCGTCGAGGTATTTGATGAAGTCTTGCAGACCCTTCTCCGAGAAGAAGCGGTGTTTGCGTGTGGCTCCGTTCTCGTCTTTCTCGCGCAAGTCCTCGATAGTCAGCTCGATACCCTTGTTGAGGTATGCCAGCTCGCGCAGACGGTTCTCAAGGGTGGGGTAGTCGTATTCCGACACGGTGAAGATTTGCGGGTCGGGATGGAAATGTATTCTGGTGCCGCGCTTGTCGGTCTCACCAACCTGCTTGACGGGATACAGCGGAATGCCGCGGCTGTACTCCTGACGGTATATCTTGCCGTCGCGGTACACCTCAGCTGTCATACTGTCGCTCAGCGCGTTGACGCAGCTTACGCCCACGCCGTGCAGACCGCCGCTGACCTTGTAGCTGCCTTTGTCGAACTTGCCGCCGGCGTGCAGCACGGTCATAACGACTTCGAGGGCTGAGCGGTGCTCTTTCTCGTGCATATCCACGGGAATGCCGCGGCCGTTGTCCTCAACGGTGATGGAGTTGTCCTCTTCAATGGTGACGCTTATCTTGGTGCAGTAGCCGGCAAGGGCTTCGTCTATCGAGTTGTCTACCACTTCGTATACCAGATGGTGCATACCTCTGAAGTTGACGTCGCCGATATACATTGCGGGACGCATTCTCACCGCCTCCAAGCCTTCGAGCACCGTGATATTATTGGCACTGTAATTCTCTTGTTTCGTGATGTTTAAATCTTCGCTCATTGTGTCTTTTTCTGTTGTATTTTAGTTTGCAAAATTACTAAAAAATCTTCGATTTTGCCCCCTTTTTCCAACCATTTTTTATCAACATTTTGTGGAAAAATAATGTACGTAGCGTATCGTTCTGAACCACAGATGCTTGATGTGCTTTGCACACGCTCTGTTTTCCCCTGTTTGCCCCTTTGAAATGCCGCTGAAAAAGCCCTGTTTTCTAACCGCTTCATTTCCAGCCTTTCAAGGGACCAACTCCGGTCGTTGTACAATATATGTACAATACTTGTACAATATTTGTACGTTTACCAATTGTACAAGTATTGTACAAGTATTGTACATATATTGTACAACGACCGGAGTTGGTATGGCGAAAACAGGGCGAAAAAACGGTCAAAAGCCGGATGGAAGACAATATTTTCGCCAGTTGGGGCGTTATTTGAAAAAATAGTTGTAACTTTGCAGACTGAAAATATGGCTTGAAATGTTGAAGAAGCTGTCGATGTTGCTGATATTGAGCGCTTTCTTCGCAACGGCTCTGGCTCAGGAGTTCCGTTGCGGCGTTACTGTTAACTATCAGAAGCTGCAGAACACAACACAGCAATATGAGTCGGGCGACGTCAAAATCTTTGAGACGATGAAGCGCAACATCGAGGATTTTATCAACAACCGCCATTGGACAAACCTTGAGTTTGAGCAAGTTGAGCGCATCGACTGCTCTATCAACCTCATCCTGACACAGCGTGCGTCTGCTACCGACTTCACCGCCCAGCTTTCGATCCAGTTGCGGCGTCCTGTCTACAATTCCAACTACACCACCGGTCTCTTCAACTATATGGAGGGCGCCAATGATTTGGTGTTCTCGTTCAATGAAAGTCAGCCGCTTGAGTTCGACCCGAACTCTTACTTCGACAACCTCTCGTCGACGCTAGCCTATTATTGCTACATTATGCTGGGGCTCTACTTCGACTCCTACGGACCCAACGGTGGCGAGCCGTTCTTCGATATGGCCCGCACTATTGCGCAGACCACAAAGGCCGCCAACAGCAACCTAAAAGGCTGGGGGCCAAGCGATAGCCAGAAGGCGCGCTACTGGTTTATGGAGAACCACACCAACTCGGCATACGAGGCGTTGCACAGCATCTACTATTATTACTACCGCCTAGGGCTCGATATGATGACCAAAGACCAGCCCACGGCGCGCCGCAACATCATCGAGGCTATGCGCTACCTGCTGCAGCTGCACAAGAAACGCTCCAACCTGCTGTCGGTCACGCAGTTCCTCGATGTGAACATTGCAGAGATAGTCTCTATCTTCACTCCGGCGCCGGCTGACGAGCAGAAGGAGATTTACGACATCATCAAGGAGATTAGTCCTATAAATGTCACAAAACTGAAGGACTGGAATATTAAATAGCAACTTTAAACAGAAATATATAACAAACTTTAAAATAAAAGATTATGACCCAAATACCAATTCAGAAAGAGGTGATTGACCGCATCGCCGCAAACAACAAGATAAGCAACCCCGGCAAGGCCAGCATACGTGAAATGCGCAAGATGATTCAAGACGTTGAGCGTGAGACCGATGTGCGCTTTGTCAAGATGGAGATGGGCATTCCTGGCCTGCCCGCCCCCAAGGTTGGTGTCGAGGCCCAGATTGAGGCCCTGCGCAGCGGTGTGGCAAGCATCTATCCCGAGATATACGGTACCGCTGATTTCAAGCAGGAGGCCGCCCGCTTTGTCAAGAATTTCCTTGACATTGACGTCACGCCCGAATGCTGCGTGCCCACCGTGGGTTCGATGCAGGCCGGCTTTGCCAGCTTCCTTACGCTGACTCGCTATGACGCCAAGAAGACCAAGGTGCTGTTCATCGACCCGGGTTTCCCCGTTCAGAAGCAGCAGTGCCGTGTGCTGGGCATCCCGATGAAGACCTTTGACGTGTATGAATATCGTGGTGACAAGCTGCGCGACAAACTTGAAGAAGAACTTAAAGACGGCGATGTTGCTTGCCTGATTTACAGTAGTCCTAACAATCCCGCTTGGTTCTGCTTCACCGAGCACGAGCTGAAGATTATCGGTGAGATGGCCAACAAGTATGGAGTGGTTGTGCTTGAGGACGACGCTTACTTTCTGATGGATTTCCGTAAGGACTACAGCGTGCCAGGCAAGGCTCCTTTCCAGCCCACCGTTGCCAAATATACCGACCGCTATGTACTGATGATTTCGGGTTCTAAATCATTCAGTTATGCCGGCGAGCGTATCGCTATGATGATTTGCAGCCCCACGCTTTTCAATATGGAGTGCCCCGACCTGGCACGCTACTACAGCCAGACGCAGCTGGGCCGCGCCTTGATTTTCGGTACTTTGTATTGCCTCAGCTCTGGCACTGCCCACAGCGTGCAATATGCTATGGCAGCGATGCTTAAGGGTGCCAACGACGGTACTTTCAACTTCGTCAAGGACATCAAGGAGTATGGCGAGAAGGCTGAGGTGATGAAGAAACTCTTTACCGACAACGGCTTCTATATTGTCTACGACAAGGATATGGGCGAGGATATTGGCGACGGCTTCTATTTCACCTTCTGCTATCCGGGTTTCGGTGGCGTAGACCTGCTTAACGAGTTGATTCGCTATGGTATCAGCGCTATTGCCCTCGACATTACCGGCAGCCACAAGCAGGGCATCCGTGCCTGCGTTGCCCTTGTTCAGCGCGATCAGTTCCCCGACCTCAAGGTTCGTCTGGAGCAGTTCCACAAGGACCATCCAGTGAAGTAAATCACTGACGTTGTGATATAAATGAAAGGCGGCGGATTCGTAAGAATCCGCCGCCTTAATTGTTCTTTTTTATTGCGCGAGTGTTTTTGTTGCCAGGCTTATTTGGACTTTTTGTTGTCAGCGGTGCTTTTGCATTTCCGACATAAGAGTCTGTGTGCGAGTTCGGAAAGTGCTATTGGCAGAGCAATGGCCAGTACCGTCGTGACAATAAAGAAGGGAATGAATGTTAGCGTTCCGGAGTGGATTGATGAATGCGCAAGGCGTGCGCAGCCCCAGATGATGAACATCTGTAGCAGGTAGATCCAATAGCAGTTGCGTGATATTGAGGATAATGTGGCTTTTATGGGACGCATTTTCTCAAATGCCATCGCCAGCAGGTAGAAGCAGGGCAGGGCGGCGGTGCCTGTCACGAGGCTCCACCAGCCTAACTGCGGGAATTCGAAGCCAATAGCTTCGCCTTGGCTGAACAGCCAGGCGCTGAAAGCGACAAAAGGCACGGACAAAAGTCCCCACATCCAGACTTTTACACCTCTTATCTCGTCAATCCATTCAGCGCAGAGCACGCCAAGGCAGTAGAAGAACGTCAGGCTGCAGAAGTCGCTGGTAGCCAGGAATGCGGTGCCGTCGAGCATTGCAAGGAACATTGCTCCGATGCAGCACAGTACGCGTACCCACTGAGGTAGGCGGAAGAAGAGCGGCGAAATCAGGTAGAAGCCAAAGAGGATGTAGATGTACCAGAGGAAGGAGGCTTCGCTCCAGCGAGGGTAGAGTAGGAGGTTGCGCAGCGAATGGAGTAGATAGTCGGTTGTGAATGGCGCATTCTTGAAAAGGCAAGCCAGCAGAGCTACACCCATTCCGATGATGAGGAACCAGAGGAAGAACTTCTTGAATTTGCGCCAGATATATAGACCGTATTCTTTCAGACTGTTGGTACCCTTGTAGGTGTAGCGGATAAGGAAGGCTGAGAGGAACAGGAACATCTGCATATGGAATGAGTATATCCAGTTGTGCAAGCCGTGGTACCATTGCGGCTCGAACCCGACGCTGAAATGCCCCATCACCACCATCAGCATAGCCATTCCAACCATCATATCTACATATATAAGACGTGTATGCTTGTTTTGTCTATTTTTTGCCATTTATATTTTTTTTATCGCCTGCGGCGAGAAATTCTACAAATTGGATTCAAATCTATAAAAAAAACTATATAATTTGTGTATAATTTGAATGATTTCCACGCAATAGTGTGCCGAATGTTTATCGCCTGCGGCGAGAAATTCTACAAATTGGATTCAAATCTATAAAAAAAAACTGTATAATTTGTGTATAATTTGAATAATTTCCACGCAATAGCGTGCCGAATGTTTATCGCCTGCGGCGAGAAATTCTACAAATTGGATTCAAATCTATAAAAAAAACTGTATAATTTGTGTATAATTTGAATAATTTCCACGCAATAGCGTGCCGAATGTTTATCGCCTGCGGCGAGAAATTCTACAAATTTTATTCAAATTTTACAAAAGTTTAATCTTTTCAATTTCTCCGCTTTTATCATCGCGTTCGTACCATTCAGAGTAAAGACTTTCTGCTCCAAAATTAATAATCATACCATATTGTATATGGGTGAGATTCATATAATTCCATAGTTGACGACGTTGTGGAGTGTCAATATGTGCAATTGCTTTTAATTCAACAATTATATTGTCGTTTATTACCAAATCCATACGATATGTTTGATCAAGTTGGATATCATTCCAAAAAATAGGAAGATATACTTGGCGTTCAACTTTATAGCCTTGTTGCTCTAAAACGTATTTTAATGCCGCTTCATAGGCAGATTCAAGAAGTCCTGGTTTATATTTGCGATGAACAAGCATAGCACAACCTGTTATGTTGTGAAAAAAACGATATTTCTCGTTGTATTCATTAATTAGGTTCATATTTGTATAATTTGGTTTTAATTTGAATAATTTCCACGTAATCGCGTGCCAGCTGTTTTTATCGCCTTCGGCGAGAAATTTCATAGATTTGATTCAAATTTCACAAATAATATATTAATGAATAATTTGTCTATAATTTGTATAATTTCCACGCTGTAGCGTGCTAAAACAAATAATGTGATTACACCGTGTCGATGAAGTTGCGCTCAGCTTTTGAGAAGAGCAGCAGGCCAATGAACATCGTCACCACAAGGCAGCCGGTGCAGTAGAGCAGCCCCATCCAGTCCATCTGTCCGATGCCCGTGATAGAGTAGCGCCACGACTCGAAGATGCCGCTCAGCGGGTTGAGTTTCAGCACCCAACCGTAGCTTTTGTTGGCCGCGATACTCATCGGGTAGATGATAGGCGTGGCGTACATCAGCAGACTCATTCCGAAGCCTACAAGCATATTCAGGTCGCGGTATTTGACTGTCATTGACGATATTATCATACCCCACGACATAGCCGTCAGCGCCAGCAGAATCAGGTAGACCGGGAACATCAGCAGCTCCCATCGCGGGCAGAGCGGGGCACCGGTTATGACGTAATAGACATAGACAACGATGAGCAGCAGCAGCTGAATACCGAAGGTCACGAGTGACGACGTCATTCCCGCCAGCGGGATGATCAGTCGCGGAAAGTAGACCTTGCCAAATATGCCGGCATTGGCTGCCAGCACGTTGCTGTTCTGTCCAAAGCAGGCGTTGAAGTAGTTCCACATAAGGATGCCGCTCAGGTAGAAGACTGCCTGAGGCACGCCTCCGGTCGAGATGCCCGCCAGTCCGCCAAAGACGAACATATACATTATCGTTGTAAAAATCGGGCTGATGAAGAACCACGCAAGGCCCAGCACCGTCTGCTTGTAGACCGTCACGATGTTGCGGCGCACGTAGATGCTGAACAGGTCGCGGTAGTCCCACATCTCTTTGAGGTTGAACTGCATAAACTTTTTCCGCGGCTCCAGTATCGCGGTCCATTGTTCGGATGAGGTATTATTATTTGTATCAGACATTATGATGTTGATCTTTTGATTTGATTCTTATTATTTTACAATTGATTTTATTTCATCGATTATCTGAAGACAACGTTGGCGTGTCATTTTTGTGTTCATACCCACGGTTATAAAGTCTTCGTCGGAGGGTCGACCTTTGAAGTTGATGGTGGTAGCGTGTTCGTCGAGGGTGCTGTCGGGTGTAAGATCGTATGCCGGAGCTAATTGCCACACTCCATCATTGCAAAGGAAGCTGAAGTTTCTGGCGTGATCGTCGAAATTACCAATATAGTGGTTGAAAACCATCCTACGGAATTGTTGTTCTACAGCTTCTGGCGATTGAGTCAGAAACCCGGTTAGTTGCAGGAGGCTATGATATTCCATCTTGGGTGGGGTGAGGGGCTCGTTAAGAAGGCCGCTAGCCGTGGCCATATGTATCTTATTGCCGTCACTATCGATGTCGAACCGTTTTGTGGCAAAGTACTTGCCATTGAAAAGTTTGAACTCTGGCACTTCTATTCCGGCAGCTTTTGCCAATTCGTTGCAGTGATACTCTCTCATACCAATATCTACTGGATCGTAAGTGTGGCGGAATTTTACAAGCCAATGTCCAGCAGCATTGGTATAGAGACATTTGGGTCTGACGCCACCGGAGTTTCCACTTTCAAATAAAAGGATGTCGGAACCATTGTCGGTACGTTCAGAAAGTATGTCTAAAGCTAAGGATTGTAGTTGATCCAGAGTCAATTCTGTGTTTTCGCCCTGAATTATTGTTTCTGGGACATAGCATAGTGCTCCCATTCCCGACGAACCTACAAGGCTTAGTCTTTGTACGGGAGAAAGCGAACCATAATCGATGCCTTCTTTGCGTAATACTTTCCGTATCAGATATTCGCCATACCCACCAGGCAGACTGTCCTCAAAGATTCCGAAATTGCCGTTGAATGGCCTCCATTGAGCGGAGAACAATCCTGGTTTTAAAGGCAAATGTATAGGAGATATGGAGAATCCGTTTCTCAGCCAATCGGATGTGTACTCAAACTGGCAACAAGACTGGTTCCCCATAGATAGAGATCCAACCGTTCGGTCGTGATATAGTATTTTGACAGAGTGTATGTTTTTTAACATAGAAATTATCATACGCCCCTTTTTCTATTTCGGTTGTGGTTGATTTCAATAAGCTCTTCCATAGTATCGTATTTCGGTTCGGAAAGCAGTTGCATTATTTCTTCGGAATAACCCAGGGCTTTAGCAAGTTTGACGTACGATTCTAATGAAATAGCGTGCTTTAGCTCAAATCGTTGGATTGTGGACGCAGGCACACCGCTAAGATCGGAAAGACTTTTTGTGGATAGTTTTTTTTCCAATCTACGTGTTCGCAAATTTTCTGCCAGCTTCTGCATAGTCAGCTGCAAGGGATAGGGATCAAAGGTATATTGTTTATGCATAATATAATATGTGTAAATGTGGATTCTTGCTTGTAAAACGATATATATTATGCATTATTGTATGGCGTATGGCTTTTTTGTGATATTCTTGTTAAAAAAGAAGTCAATTCGAACGAAAGAACTGAGTCGCCTTTTCAAAGGCAGAGCCAAGCATAACAACGAATAGTGGATAAACGGGAAGTAGAGACCTTTCGTGTGAGTCGCTGGTGTATAGTACAATTCCTACAGTATAGGCTATTATGGCGGCTATAATCAAGAAATGCCCTATGGGTATTGTTTTATTGATGATAAAGTATACCAGCAGCGCAATAACGGCAATTATTGAAATTAGGTAGAAAAGCGATACGGGAAAAGATAAAAACAAAGAAGAAAAGAAAAGTGCTGACGATAAGGGTGTATGAGTGTTTACAGCGGCCAACATACGCTTGTCGCAACTCGAAGCAAAAAGTCGGATTCGGTATTGTTGCCATTCGCTTTTGTGAGCTTGAATAATTTTGTCGCACCCATTAGAGATAGGAACCATTGACTCAGGATGGTTCATAAAAGTATTGTAAAAAAGACCGTAGTTCCCTGTGTAATTTTTATCAATGTATTCAATCCATTTCTTGCTTTCTGGGTCTGTGACAGACGACGTGTCCCAATATCCGCCACGATGTGCATCATATATTTTGTTGAATACGAGAGTCGCAGACGAACCAAATCTCCCATAAACGTCTTTATAGGCAGAGCAGTAAGTTCCATAACACAAAATGCAAATTATTGTCAGTGCAAATGAGATGGTTTTGTGTTTAAAAAGAGTGCGATGGAACAACCAAACAACAGGCAGTATTGCAAAGAATATAATAAATGTAGGCCGCAGGAAAACAAGTAAGATGAGGAATAGATGCAGTGCGATGTTTTTTGCAATAGATGGTTTGTAGACAAACGAAAGCACGAGGTCAACCATTATTACACAACCAGATATACTCAAAGACTCTGTTAAGATTTCGTTACACCAACCGGGAGCTATGCATAGAATGTAAAAGAATAGTGTAATAAACCGAATGGTTTTATTCTTGATAGTGTAGTTGGCAATGTGTTGTAGTGAGACAAGAGATATTATGTATACAAGACTCTGAAAAATGGTCATAGCTGTCGGGAACCCATCAGAACCAAACAATTTGATGAAAGCCTGACACAAAAGAGGGTAGACTGGCGTGCGCAAACAGTCTATCTTGCCGTCAAGAATATTCTGCCCTGCAAGAATATAATACTCTGTGTCGAAACTATTAAGGGCCGGTGTGAGGTTATAGAGCGTCAGAACAAGAATGGCAACCAGCCAGAAAAAAAATGACTGAGAATGTGAGATCGGTTTTATTTTCTCCATTTTTCGATAGTTTTCATAAGGTTATCCCAACGTTTGCAGAAACGGAGGGATAAATCAAGAATCTTGGATGTGGAACGGTGCTTGCGAAGACTATTCAAATTGTCGATGATTTCCATATCAGGTTTCAATTGCGGAGGAATGTATGTGTCGAGAATTTCTTGACGCTCTTTTATCTGCCGTTCGCTCCACTGGGCGCTGATACCGCCATTGTCGTAATAAACAATTGTTTGAGGAATGTGTTGGAATCTAAGCCCTCGGCAAATGGCTTCGAAACAATATGCCCAGTCGCTGGCAATCATATATTTTTCATTGTAAGGATGCCCGTCAAACACTTTGCGCCGAAAGAATGTCGCTTGATGGTTTATTACATCGTGAATAAAATAGTTCAAGCTAACAGTGTTAGGGTATTTTTTGTTAAGGTGAGTTCCGTCAGGATAGATACAAATTGCATCTCCATATAGAATGTCGGCATCGTATTTTTTATTGAATAGTTCTTCTAATGTAGAAGGCTCATATAGCCAGTCGCCGCTGTTTAAGACTTGAATATATTCACCTTTGGCGTGTAATATACCTTTATTAATGGCATTGTAGATACCGTTGTCTGGCTCACTTACCCAATATGAAAAACGACTTGCATTCTGTTCAATCAATTCGCGGCTGCCATCCGAACTGCCTCCATCAATGACAATCCATTCAAAATCAATAAAAGATTGCTGGATTATACTGCCAAATGTACGTTTGAGTCCTTCCAGATTATTGTAGTTTATTGTGACAATAGATAGCTTCATTTTTTTCTAAGTCTTTCAATGAAATGAACAATTCTTTCCATTCTGGATATTTTCTTTTCTGCTTTCGCCATTATCCTTTTATAAGACTTGTGGCTGTTAATGTACTTTTGTCTTTCCTCTTGGCGTTTTAGTTCTTCGAGGTCTGGAAGTATGTAGTCTGGAAAGTAATCTTTGAATACTTGTTGTCTTTCTGCTAAATGAGCAGGAGTCAAATGTGTGCTAATACCGTCTTGTGCAAAGTTCGAAATACAGAAAGGCAAATGTTGGAACCGGTACCCTTCTGTCATAAGCTGGATGTAAAGAGCCCAATCGGAACAAATGCGAAAAGTCTCATTATATATATGATTGTTGAAGATATCTTTTCTGTAGAATGTGGCCTGATGGCAGAGAGTGTCAGAGTAAAAAAAGTAAAGACTTAAATTGTCAGGTTTTCTCTCTAGTTCTAGTCCTCTTCTGTCTGGCCAATGGTACATTACGTCACCATATAGAATGTCGGCCTCGTAAGTTTTTGAAAACACTTTTTTTAGTGTGTTGTCATCATAAAGCCAATCTCCACTGTTGAGAAAAAGCAGCCATTCACCATTGGCTTTTTCAATGCCTTTATTCATTGCGTTATAGATGCCGTTATCGGGTTCGCTGATCCAGAAGGCGAATTGGCAGGCATATTGCTCAATCAGATCACGGCTTCCATCGTTGCTGCCACCGTCGATGACAATCCATTCATAGTCTGTGAACGTTTGCGAAACCACACTATCAATGGTACGTTTCAGGCCGTCGCAATTATTGTAGTTTATGGTGATTATAGAAAGTGTCATTTTGTGATTTATTGTTGTGAGAACAGATTTGACAGAGCATACAACGGAATTACATCAATCTCATTTTCTCCATTAGTATAATGTGAGAAATTTTCCAATGAAGACCGCACACCTTTCCGGATATTCTTTGAGTTCATAAATTGGTAGAGGCTTTTCATTCCTCCTTGAACCCCAGCCTTTATTTCTATTGGTAGAATCTGGCCGTTGTGTGGAATGATGTAGTCAACTTCTGCATCGCTGTTTTTCGATGTGTTTATCCAGAAGAATAGAGACTGTTTTCTTGTAGATGGTTGATATTTGATAAGTTCTAATCCGGCAATCATTTCGGTCAAACGTCCTTTGTTTACAAGGTCATTCGAATTGCCGAGCAGTATTTTATCATTTGTCAAATTTACCAATCCGTTTTCTATATCGAGTAGATTCAGCAATAAACCGCTGTCTAAGAAGAGATATTTGGAATATTGTTTTTTTGCTTCAGCGCCCAAAGGAAATCCATTAGCGGAAGAGTGTACGACTTGTGTAACTAGTCCTGCCAAGGCGAGCAACTCCAAGGCTTTTTTTACCTTTTCAGACCGATATTCAGGTCCTACCTTGCTATAAGTGAATTTTTCTCCAATTTGATTGGCGACAGAAGATAAACAGGAGCGCAGTAGATCTGATTCAATGCGTTTTTTGTATTTTGCAAAATCGTCAGAATATGTTGTGTTCAATATTTCTTGAATCATTTTGCATCGGTTATAGTCTTTTGTTAAGACCCAATTGGAAACTACTTCTGGCATTCCACCAATCATAATATAAAAACGGAAATACTCAACAAGTTTATTATGAAATATTTCAGGAAGTGGATTGAATGGAGAAGCTTTACTTTTTTCTAAGCATAGTGCAGATTCACCATTTGCATTTAGAAATTCATCGAAACTCATTGGATACATATACAGTGATTGTATACGTCCAACGCCAAAAGTGGGTATCTCCTTAAGAGTGAATTCCAAAAGAGAACCAGCTGCTATAACGTGTAATTCAGGAAGATCTTCATAAAAATAACGTAAACTACTTATCGCGTTTTGGCAGAGTTGTATTTCGTCAAAAAAAAGAAGTGTTTCACCAGGTATTATTGGCTTGTTGTATAGCGTGGTGAGTTTACTAATGATGTTTGCGGGTTCAAGATCGTTGTCAAAAATGGTTTTTATTTCAGGTTTCTCTTCAAAGTCTACTTTGACGAAATACTTAAACTGTTTTGAAAGATTTTTTACGGCACTGGATTTTCCCACCTGTCGAGCACCTCTTATTAACAATGGTTTTCGAAACGAATCGTTTTTCCATTCCAATAATTCTTTATCAACCTGTCTTTTAAAGTAATACTTCATTATTGTTAATTTGTTTTCTTGATGCAAATATAATAAAAATGACGGAATTGGTAGAAATAAATTAATGGAAGTTGATAAAAACGGTGGAAATAATTGTCTGAATTGTGTTGAAAATGGTGGTAATAGTGTTAGCGATGTTAGTGTATAGATTTATAAACATTGATATACATTTGGGCAATTTCTGATGGGGAGAAATTATCCGTCACATATTTCCTGAGCTGATAGCCATCATAAGACTTGTTCAATGCTTCTTCAATGCCGTCTTTTAATGCTTCCAAAGAGCAGTCTTTACATACTACACCATATTGGGGAAGAACATAGTCTTTCATTGCACCTTTAGGAAATACTACAACAGGAGTTCCGCAGGCCATTGCTTCAAGAGGTGTTTGTCCAAATGATTCTTGGGATGATGGTACAACAAGGTAATTGGATGCAGAATAAAGTTTACTCATAGTTTCAGGATCAGATATTTTCCCAAAATAGCGAGTGTCAATATTATCCTTAAGTGGCGTTTCCTTATTGTAATTGCCAACGATTCCAAGTAGTATATTTGTATTGTTAAGAGATGCTATTACTTGTTTTAGTAGATTGAGCCCCTTGCTGAGAGTTTCAACATATTCACTGACAAAAAGAAGGATGATCTTTTCTTGAGGCAGATCTAAGTCATTACGAGACTTGTTTTGGTCCAACGATTTGAAACTATTGGTATCTACGCTATTGGAAATAATTGTGTTTGGCTTCTCTTTAAGGTAGTCGACGTCTTTAGTAAAGTCATACATCTCTTGCGATAGTGATACAAGATGGATGCATTGATTCTTGAAAAGTGCGTTTTTCTTAATCTTAAGAAAATCATCTTCAATCTGTCTGAAATAGGGGAGAAGCTTCTCATAATCGTTTTTATAGTGGAATCCTCCATATCCAATTCCAATGTCGTGTAGCGTCCACACGATAGGCTTCTTTACCTTATTGAAAAATGTTAGATAATTGATAAAATCGTCACAGAAATGAAGATGAACAACGTCAGCCCATTTCACTAATGGGTGTTTCTCTATACGATACAATGAGACAGGATAGGTATATTGGCATTCGTGACCCTGCCGGACCTTGTCGTGCAACCGCCAGTAGCGACCAATGCCAATGTTTAGTCTGTATAGTACACTTTTGATTTTTTTCGATAGACCCTTGTTTTTCTGAAAGTCAAAAAGAGGTTTGTATATTGTCACGATACCATCATTGCAGTCTCCGTCAAGTGTAAGCACACGGCTGTCAACGCCACTGTCAAGCAATGAGCGATGCAGCCTGAATGTAGCCAAGGCAGCACCTCCGGTCTGATGTGTAGATATGTGGAGAACTCTCATTTTTAGAGGAATGATAAATATTGCATTTGGTTAAGTGAAATGAATTCAATTTTTTATTTTAGGTTGTTTTTTGTGGCACGTTGACATTTAAGCGTAAGTCCTAAGTCCTGCAAATTGCGCCCAAGCGGATCTTCGGCAGCGAATTTTTGAATATCTTTATCAAGGTCAAGGGCATAAAGTACACGTAGATATATTCCCATTGAAACAGTAGGGTCTTCTTTTTCAACCTTTGATAGAGTTGGAATAGAACAAGAGGCACGTTGAGCAATTTGATCCATTGATAGATTGTGCCGCAAACGTGCCAGACAGAGTTGTTCTCCAACAAGTTGAAGATCTTGTTCTAATCCTCTGGTTAGTTTTTCCCCGAGAGTGTTATTTGTCATAATAACATTAAATATAATTTCACTACTGTCCACTTAAAAATTGAAATCCCGACTTTGGTAAAAATGTCAAAATATACAATATGTTAATCAATTATTTATGCAATTGAAAGCAAATATGCATCAAATTGGTATTTTCAAATCCGTTTACGGTAAAAGTCGTAATAAATAGTTGATAATATTCAACTAAACAATTATCGGTATATTTTTTAGTGGACACTTATGATATAATTTATGAAATAATGGAAAAATATGAAATTATATTTTGTGTTGATGGTATTTTTTTAATATATGTTATTCTGACAATAGTATAAATATAGTTTTTTACCTAAAAAAGGTGGTAGTAATCGATGTAAAGATAGTCGTGCTAATCTACCAGAAAAACCTCTTCTTTTCATTTTTAAACATCCCCATTCCGGAGCCTTTCTAATCAAATTGTAGCATTTGTTGAACAACTGTATATTATTTGTATTAAATGCTTTGATTGCAAAAGAATATCTATTATAGAAAAGATAGCGGTATATTTCTGTGTTTTCCCAAATTTGAGAATATTTATGAGCATATTCATACATATAATATGAAGCTAGAGAATAGTTTGTTAAATGCTTCACGTCATTTTGCTCGGTATCTAATGAATTATCGCGTCTATAGTAGTAATATGTTACTTCTTTTGAGACATAGAAATATTTTAAATGACAAGCTACTTGGAAACTCCAAAGAAAATCTTCGTGAATCAAACCTTCTTGAAAAAAAAGTTTATTTGAAATAATAAAACTCTTTAAAAATAATTTGTTCCACGCTGGAGTATAATATAGTCCGTGAATGTATTTGTCAAGCGTGGGGTCTTCATAGTAACCTTCATCCAAAAAAAGTAATTTAAAACCATCATCTCGACCTAACACTTTTACATCACCTAAAGCCATTTCTGTTTTCTCGTCAATAATTATATTTTTAACAAGAGTTTCAATACAATTATTTGATATTTCATCATCAGAATCTAGAAAAAACAAATAATCGCCATTTGATGCTAGTATTCCAGTGTTCCTTGCAGCAGACAAGCCTCTATTCTGTTGATGAGTTATGAATTTAAATTTGATAGGACCATTATAATTATTTGTAATTAATTGAATGATGGAAATACTATCATCTTGAGTACAATCGTCAATAAAAATGCACTCGATTTGCTTATAGGTTTGATTGATTATAGATTGTGTACAACGTTCAATGAATTTTGATACATTGTAAACAGGCACTATTATTGATATTAAAGGATAGTTATTTTTCATCATACCAATCAGTCCTTTATTGTTTTGAGCAAATATTTTGTGTGTAATAGTATCATTTTAATATAAGTTTTGTATGAGGATCTACCAGTCACAATTTTATTATATTGATCGGACAATTCTTTAAATTCATTAATTTTTGATATAAAGCATTCTGGGTGAACCATATTGAGAATAGGGTTTTCAGTGCTATTACCTAATGATTCTATGATGTCTTTTCTATTGTTGTTAATAAATACAACAATATTCTGTTTATACCAGTAGAAGATATCGGGATTATTCCATATCATTGGTCTGATGATGTCAAATAAGGAATAGTTCTTTTTCTCAAATTTTTTTTGCCAATAATCAAGCCATTGTTCATTTATATGATTTTGACCTCCTTGAAATGGAATGGCTGCAGAAAAAACAACAATATCGCTAATATCGGTTAGGTTTTGAACCATTCGGTCTGTATATTTTTCTTCAATGTGTTCTATCACCTCAAGACATATAGCCAGGTCATATCTTTTGTTTAAAGAAATGTTTTGTTCGAAGTTCATCATCTTGAAATGATCCAGACTGATGTGTTTTGAGAGTTTTTCTTTATCCACCCACGGACCGTCAATGCCAATAAAATCTTCAACTCCATTATTTTTAAATTCGTGAAGAAATGTACCTAATCCACAGCCTATATCAGCAACGCTTTTAGGGTTGAATAGATTAATAAGTGTTGGCACAATTTGTTTTGGCGATTGTGAATTATGAACATTCTCGTGATGTATATATCTGGAATTCATATTTATAAATTGATGATTTATTGAAATTGAATATAATATTCTACCAATAGCAAGCATTTTCTACATTTTGTGCCGAATCAGGCTTTTCACTATCAAGTGGACGCACCCAGTATTCGTTCATAAACTGCGTATAGATTTTTTGCTCAGTTTCCCATCTGTTCCCGCGTATACCAAACAATAATTGTAAAGCACCGCCCAAATGAATAGCTTTCTTACCCATCTGTTTACAGTGTGCAGCCAACGGCATACCATACGCACCACAGCCGATAAGCGCAATCTCATAATCCACCTTGTCTATTTCATCCTCCATATATTTCAGGGCATCAAACCAAGTATTAAAACCATTTGTCTCTCCACCGATAGACTGAACCGCTTTGATGACAGTCAGAGATTCAAACTCGGGAAGAATGTCTTTGTTTTCAAATAAAAGATTTCTTTTAGCATATTGTTTCTTTATGCTTTCGGCAAAAGGGTGTACTACAAGAACTTTGCGTCCTTTAAGGTTTGCAGTCCAAGGTTCTGAGGACCAAAATGGCTCTAAATATTGGAGTTGGATTAATTGACATTTATTTGATAGTGGCATCAGGTTCTCTAAACCATTCCAAACTCCGAGAATGTCTATTTCAGGGGTAATAGTATATATAAGATCGGAAAACCTGGATAAACTTTTATGATTGATTGGAAAGAAACCTGCATTTGATTGCATTCTTTTTATTGTACAATCGTCAGCCCAGAAAGGGAAAATCGTTCTTATTAAAGATAACGGTTGTTTCTTTTTATAGTTAAGTGTGGCGTTTAGTTCAACATTTCCAAACCGAGAGATTAAACAAGGATAGTTTGAATTGATAATATTAGAGATGACCATTGTGGATAATACATGATTTTCGATGGTTTCCTTCCCATTGTTCCCGGATATAGAAGTATGGGAAATATAATTATCTCGATACCATTTGATAAATTGATATGAAATAGGGGATATTAATTTTTTTAACATATAAATTTAAATAATACTTCATCTAAATTTTATTCTTAGAGTTTCAAATATTTTAATTATTTTACTAAGAAAAAGAATAATGATATTCGCTATTTTATAAACAATAATATATGATTTATGGCTGTTAATAAAACGTTCGTGGTTTTTAACGGTACATATATATTCTAAATCTTCTTTTAAGTGAGTAGGAGTAAATTTATCCAATGCATATTTACGTTCATTAGTTGCATTTTCAATCTGTTTTTGAGAGATTCCACCTCCCTCGTATGTGGAAATGCATTCGGGAATGTATTGCATAGAGTAGTTTTCAAAAATGAGTTTATAATATAATGCCCAGTCGGAACATATCATTAGTTCTTCGTCAAAAAGACAATTGTTAAAAATTTCTCCTCGAAAAAACATAGATTGATGGCACAATGCATATTCTCTTAAATATGAAGCTGTAATTGTATGAGGTGGATTTTGCAATTTCTCTTTTGTTGAAGAAATATCTAACGTATTTCCATATATTATATCTGCTTCATACTTTTTAGAAAACACCTTCTTAAGGGTTGTGTTCTCATACAGCCAGTCCCCGCTGTTCAGAAACTGCAGCCACTCGCCCTTGGCGTGCGCAATGCCCTTGTTCATAGCGTTGTAAATGCCTTTGTCCGGCTCGCTGACCCAGTAGGCGAAGCGGTCGGCATATTGCTCAATCAGCTCACGGCTGCCGTCGGTGCTGCCGCCGTCGATGACAATCCACTCGTAGTCGGTGAAAGTCTGTCCGACAACGCTGTCGATTGTGTGCTGCAGCCCCTCGCGGTTGTTGAGGTTGACGGTGATTATGGATAATAAAGGTGATGTCATTTGTCTGTGTCGTTCTTTTGTTACCTTAACGCGCTGATTATTTCATCAGGATAGAGGCAAAATGAATTGTCTTTGTCATTATTCCTGTGCTTTAGAAACAAATAAGGCTTTATTTGCTTGCCATTTGCGAAAGGCAGTTTCTCGGCTATGTGGAGCAGTTGGCTGTATAGGGCAGCCGTGTCTTCGTTAGTTGCCCGTTTATAATGGGGCAATAACTTATGGCTGCATTAATTATTATGTTTTAGAAAAATAATTTTTTAGAAAAATAATAATAGTTAGAAGTTTTGTTGGGAATAATCTATTGCACTTCAAAAGTGCAGTTTTTAAAATAACTGCACTTTTGCGGTGCAATTTGTTTTAGGGGTCGTTTTTCTCAGAAAACATCCTTTGTCAGTCCGCCGTAGCTTTTTGCGGCCTCTTGCAGGGCCTCCTCGGTGGTGAATTGCTGGTAGTAGGTGCATTTTGTTACGACAATCTGGCTCGAGCAACGCTCGCCGCTGACGTGCACCAATGCCCAGCCGGACATTTCGTCGGCAAACTCGTTGCCGACCAGCGCCATACCGCCATCGGTTTCAACCATTTCGCCGGGGTTCACCTCGCGACGCGAGATGCGAACTTTCGGCCGCTCGCCTTCGACGACCTGCTTTAGCGTGTAAAGCAGCAACCGGTCACTGCGTTTCAAGTCGCTGCCTTTTAGGCTGGTAATCAGTGCGGCCGAACCGTCCACTTCGCCCATATGTTGCCACACAACAGGCAGCACGCCCTCGCTTATCGGCATATCCGGTAGCAGCAGGGTTCCGTCGCTGACGGGACCGTATTGGGGCATAAATACCACCTGCGTCCGCCGCATCAGGCTTATAAACCGGTTGTATGCCGTTGACTGTGCGGGAAACAGCGGCTCGCCTGCGTATTTTAGTGTTGCCCACAGTCGGCTGCTGTGCGATAGCTGCTGCCGCCCCACAAACTGCTGACGGGTACGACGCTTTGGCTGGTAGCTCGAAGCCGTGCGTGCAACTGTTTTACCATTGCGGACATAAAGTGTTATTCCGCTTTCTTTCAGACGACCAGTGATGGCCAGTCCTTTAATGTTGTCTTTTGACATAGTTTCTTGATTTTAAAGGTTATACTAAAAATATTTCGGCTACAATATGGTTTGAGCCGTTCTTTTTCTTGCGCCGCGTTTCCCTGCTCTTTGCACCATACCTGCATTGTCATTTCTTCGATACTTCTTCGTTCCTTCTTCAATCCTTCCTCGATTAACTATCGAAGAAATAACTAGGAAATATTGAGGAAATATGGTCGAAGGGGCAGGGGAGGTGTAAGGCAATAGTGTATCATTCGTATGATTTAGACGTTGAGGGTGGGTGTATTATCAACTACGTTCGTGTTTGCGTTAAAGAACATCTCCTTTATCTTTTTTTCAACATCTTCCACACGTATGTCGTCAATACATTTCCATCGTCCGTTCTGTAATGGGTGTTTGCATATAAGATTGCAATTGAAGCAATCTTTATTATGAGATGTTATTGTTTTAGGCAGATATTTCTTGTCATCTTCTTTTAATGTGTCGGCTTGATAGGGGTGAAATCGTCCATAATGTCCTCCTCCGAGAATGCAAATGGAGGGGGTCCGGGTTGCGACAGCTATATGAGATGCCGATGTGTCGTTTGTTATGACAAATGATGCCTTGGAAATGACACTGATGAGTTCGATTAAAGATGTTTTTCCTGTTAAATCAACTATTGGTTTTTCTCCTTCGTATAGCGAAATAAACACATTGGCTATCGGCTGTTCGTTTTTGTCGCCGCACAAGACAATGGTATGGTATGGAATGCTGTGCGTTATCTTTATAAAGTTGTCGAGTGGCCAGGTTTTTTGAATATAACTGGCTCCAAGGAATAGTATTGCATATTTTTCATTCGGAATTTTATTGGATAAAGGTATTTCGAACGGAAAAACGGGTAACGTGCTTTTAAAATCGGGGTTAATTGTTCGACGTACAAAACTGGCATTGCGTTGCAGTTCCATAACGCAGCTTTCGTTGTTTGGAACAAGAGTTGTATACCATTTGTCGGCTCTCTCTTTTAAATGTAATTTGTCATATTTTGTTTGAATATAAAGATTTAAAAACGCCAAACTTCTGTTGTTTTGATAATCGCCCTCGTATCCGATTTTTTCACGTGCGTTGACGTTGTGAACTAACCAGTCGACAGTGAAAAAGTCGCGAGAGAAGACTGGACTGAATGTTTTTTCGTAGGAGTATTGATTAAGCGTTGTGATTAGTTGTTTATAGTAACCGAAATCACCGATTTTTGTTCTGTCGAAAGGTATGCATTCATCAAACCAGGGAAGTCGCTCGGCAATATCAGTCCATACTTTGTTGTGCAATAAAACTATCCGATGTTCAGGAAATGCCTTGCGGTATTCTTTAGCTTGGTCCAACCAAAGGATACAGTCTCCGATGGCATCGATGCGAATAACGAGGATTGTTTTAGATATGGGTTGTTTATGGACGGATTGTTTTCGAATCCAGAAAGTATGAAAAGTCCAATAATCGTATTTTTTTTTTATTTGGTATCTGATCTCTTTTATAATATTCATTAATTATTAATATATATTGTTTAAGTGTAGAATATAATCATATCTAATTAAATATTTGGTAGATACTATCAATATTTGTTATGTCTTCATTTGGAACAGCAAGGACATCATAATAATACGGAAGATTATCTCCTATTGTATTGTTAATGTATGAATGAAGTGTTTCGGTGTCATTAGTTTTAATTATTGATAATGGATTTCCAAAGTTGTCAAACAAAATACAATGCGAGTAATTTGAATGTTCAAGTAGCGAAAAAATAGATAAAGGGTTCTCGCTTTGTTCTTGACAATACTTTTTATCCCATTCAAAAAATAAGAATGGATGACTTTTTTTTATGTAGTTAATTGAGCCCCGAATTACTTTAAAGTCGAAACCATCAGTATCGATTTTTATTAAATCAAAATTTATATTAGGATATTTGGATTCCAATAAACTATCTAGAGTTACGAGAGGAATCTTTCTTTCATAATCAGTTCCTTTAACAAGATGGGCTGTACCGTTGGACATTTCTATGTCCAGTGCTTGATTGCTCTCGGTATCACTTAGATATACACACTCTAACGAATAATGATAATTCCTTAAATTGTACTTTATATATTTGGAAAAAAAAGGGTTTCCTTCGATGCATAAATAATACGTTTGTTTGTTCCCAATATTAATAACTGTGTCACCTACGTTTGCGCCGACATCAATAATAGATAAATGCCCTTTCTCTGTTTGTAAATAGTTGCAGAGTTTAGATAGTTGACGATCGTATAAGGGAAATTGTTTTTGGTGAAATAATAGTCGGTGACTAAATGGACATAAAAAGGAATTGTTATTCAAACGAGTTAATATGGGTGTATCTCGTTTTTGTGGGGTGTTTATTAAGTTGTTATATTTTCCTGTGGCATATTTTTTTATAATATTGGGTGCTTTTTTGCTCTTTGTTAATATGTAGTAAATTAAAGAATAATATAGGTTTGGTGTCATCGTTTTTCGTTAAATTCATTTAATGTAATAAAACCAGAATCCATTGATCTAATTTGACCTGTTGCAGGAATGTATCCTTCAACGTCTAAAATGCAACAATCATTTGCTTTTAGATAGTATTGAATATTGGGTTGATGAATGTGTAGGTCAATTTTAATTATGCCGTGGTGGAGCGTTTTGGGCAACATTATATCTCTTTGTATTGAAAATTCACCATTTATTGATAGTAATTTGCTGTTTTCAGATAGGGAATATAGTGCTAAGGCAGCGCCATCGTTGTTTTTGAATATGAGAATAATTTCTACATTTTCAATATTTTTTGCGTAGCCTTCCAACTTGAAAGATAACGTTTTTTGGTTTGTTGTAATGGAGGAATAAGTGCTTTCAGTATTATTTAAGAGGATGTTTGATATTGTTAGTTTTTTGTCAATAAATTGAATTGTGTTTTTTATTATTTGCTTCTCTGTTGAATTATTAAGGTAATAGTCAACGACACTATTAATGTTGCCTACATTTTTTGTTAGTCCATTCTCTAATAATAACCCCTTATGACATAGATTTCTCACTGCAGCCATGTTGTGACTTACAAACAATACAGTTCGGCCTTGTCCACGACTGACGTCCTGCATCTTGCCGATGGCTTTCTTTTGGAACTCGGCATCGCCGACGGCGAGGACCTCGTCGACGACGAGGATTTCGGGGTCGAGGTGTGCGGCGACGGCAAAGCCGAGGCGGACCATCATTCCCGACGAGTAGCGTTTGACGGGGGTGTCGATGTATCGTTCGCAGCCGCTGAAGTCGACGATTTCGTCAAGCTTGCGGTCAATCTCCCATTTCTTCATTCCGAGGATGCAGCCGTTCATATAGATGTTTTCGCGGCCAGTTAGTTCGGGGTGGAAGCCTGTGCCGACTTCGAGGAGGGACGCTATGCGGCCACGGGTGTATATCTTGCCTGTGGTGGGGGCGGTGACGCGGCTGAGGAGTTTGAGTAGTGTGCTTTTGCCGGCACCGTTTTTGCCGATGATGCCGAGGACATCTCCTTCATTAACTTCGAGGTTTATATCCTTGAGGGCGTAGACATATTCGGACGATCCTTTGGTGCTGCGGTCGTTGGTCTCGCCAATCTTGAGGTATGGATCCTCACGGCGCATAACACTGGTTATCCACCAACGGCGCAGGTCGTGGCTGAGGGTGCCGGTACCGACGGTTCCAAGGCGGTAAAGCTTGCCGACATTTTCAAATCGTATTACGGGTTGGGACATTCTTGATGTATATAGTTGTATTTTAAATAATTTTGTTTATTTGTGATATGACAATTAAAGTGAAATGGATTTTATTTAAAACTCGTGGTAATATTAAAAATTGAATCCAGATCGTAAGTAAGTAAAGAAGAAAAAACATCAGCTCCTATAGAGTTCAGATGTGTTGCATTCTTAAATAATGCAGTATCGTTGTTTATAGGGTGGTCAATATAGTTTAAGAAAAGACAATTATGACGTTGGGCGATGTTGCTTATGGTGTCAATAAAAGTGTTTAAATTGGCATACTTATACTGTCCATTCTTGTATAATGGAGAGAAAACCAATACAACAGAAGATCCGTCATTCTGCATCTCTTCTATTGTCTTTTCAAATAAAGCAATTGCATCGCTATTGTAATTGCATTGCAAGGAATTATCACTTATTTGGTTAAGCTCTTCGGAATCAAATGGCGTGTATTCTTTCCGATATCCTTTATAAACCTGCATTACTGCATTTGGATATGTGTGTATCATATTTTTACGCCAATATCTTAACAAAGGGACAAGTCGGTCAAACCAGGTAATACCGTGTCTTGAGTTATGTATTTCTTTCCAGATATCTTTATTCCAGATATAAGCCATAAATTGTTCGTCTCCATATCCTTCTGAAAATTCAAATGAAAAAGGCATTATGTCCCAAAGTATGTATCTGGGTTGATGATTGTTATAATTCTTGTATTGGTGATATCTGAAAACATCAAGATCGATCAATTTTCCATTTAGCCCTAAATTATAAAAATCTGTATTTAAAATGTTTTCAAATATTTCAGGATTGTAATGAGCATAAGCTCTAGAACTACCAAGCACTATTGCGTCTGCGGTTATCCTAGAATTAAAAATATCTTCCCAAATTTGATATTCTCTTACTTGAGAATGACGAATATCCATCGTCAAATTAACGTCAATAACAGCACAAATCAAGTAAGCACATAATAAGTATGCTAGTATTTTTATACAAAAATGCTTCATACTAATTTTATATCAAACAGAATTGATTTAGACCGTTCATCAATTAATTAATGGCTTGATATCTTTAATATGCTGTCAAGTACAGTCGCACATTTTGAAGAAAAACAGATGGCGCCAGTTTGGTTGAGATGAGTTGCGTCAACAAAATACGAGGTGTCATGGCACATAGAATCATAGTTGAAATTCAAAAACACACAGTCGTTCTCTTCAGCAATTCTGGAATATATGGAAAATAATGAATCCATTCCAGATTGTTTGGCCTGTCCAAAATAATGGAATGGAGAGTATATAAATATGACTTTAGAGCCAGCCTCTTTCATTTTGTTTAGTGTAGATAGAAACGCTGGCATTAATTCGGGATTATAGCACATAGGGATTACACCATCTTCAAGTTTGTTTAGATTTTCAGGATTCCAATGCCAGTCTTTGCCTTTGAATCCTTTATAAGCCCCAATGTTGAAATGTTCATTTTTAATGGCATATCCCAATATGTTTTTCTCGCGGTAATATCGCAACAAAGGAATGTATCTGTCCAGCAGGGTGAATTTGTGTCGGGGAGAATGAAGAAAACGGAATACATCTCTATCAAAAAGATATGGAGCAAACTGATAATCAAATACACGTTCGGAATAGCCGAAAGCTCCGTTGCAAAGATCCCATATAATATATTTAGGAGTTGCATTAGAATATTTTGTGTAAAGGGTATATCTAAGGATGTCTTTATCTATCAAGTTCCCGTGCATTCCGAGATTATAACTATTGACTCCTAAAATACTGTCAAATACGGCAGGATCATAGGCATCACTAGTACGAGAACTGCCTAAAAAAAGCATATCAGCATCTATTCTTCCATTAAAAATATCTTCCCAAACTTCAATTGCTCTGGCTTTTGAAGAACGGACTAATTTGGTTATATAAATATCAATAGGAATTGTTATTACAAACCAAATGGATAAAAATATTATTACTTTAATAAGAAACTTCTTCATAAAGTACCTAATTTTATGTGGGCGATAATAGATGTTGTCTTAAAATTGAAAATAAATAAAGTTTTCTTGTTGTGTAGACAACAGAACACAAGCAATACCTATAGCATAATAAATAATATATCGAATGGCTTTATTTTTTATATGAATGTCAAATTCAAATTTTCTCTCGCGAGTGATCCATTCAACTATAAGAAGGATGATTATATATACAAAATTTATGGATATTTGTGGAACTGTAAAAAAAGATCCGTTCAGCATTGTTTTGAAGTAGAGACAAATCTGTTCAAAGCTATCTGCTCTAAAAATTATCCAACCTATTGTTGCAAGGATAAAAGTAAGTGCAATTTGAAAAAACTCTTTGGCAGAAGGAAGAAGTTTTCCCGAAGCGACAGTGTTATTATATCGACGATTTTTTCCCATCAAAATAAGAGGTAAAAACAGTAAAGCGTGAAATGCACCCCAAAGAATAAAAGTCCAATTTGCTCCGTGCCAGAAGCCACTTACCAAGAAAATGACAAATGTGTTTCGAACGACTTTCCATTTTCCAACTCGACTACCTCCTAAAGGGATATAAATATAATCACGAAACCAAGTTGTAAGAGAAATATGCCAACGACGCCAAAACTCTGCTATGTCACGGCTAAAATATGGGACGTTAAAGTTTCTTTTCAGCTGTATGCCAAAAAGTTTAGCTGTGCCTATGGCAATGTCGGAATACCCCGAAAAATCACAATATATTTGAAATGAGAATAAAACAGCGGCGATAAATAATGTACTACCATTATATGAATATATGTCGTTCCATACCTGATCCACAAAAAGAGCACAATTGTCCGCTACAACCATTTTTTTGAAAAAGCCCCACAGCATTTGACGACATCCGTCTGTGGCCGTAGCGTAATCAAACTTTCTTTTTTGAAGGAATTGAGGTAAAAGGTTTGTCGCCCTCTCGATAGGACCAGCCACCAGTTGGGGGAAAAAACTAACAAAAGCAAAAAAAGCAATTACATTTTTAGTTGGTTTTATTTTTTCACGATAAACGTCAATTGAATAACTCAGAGCTTGGAATGTGTAAAAACTAATACCAACTGGTAAAATAACTGTTACTAACAATTGATCATTCCTAAGTGATGGAAATATGTCAAAAAAGGACTCAATGAAAAAATTGTAGTATTTGAAGAAACCAAGTATGATCAGATTTAAAATAATATTAGTAATATTTATTGCTTTTGCTATTTTTTTATTTCCATCGCATATGTTTTTGTCTATCAGTATTCCACTGTACCAACTACAAAATGATGTTATTGCGATAAGGATTAGGAAACGCCAATCCCACCACCCATAGAAAAAATACGAAGCAAGAACTACAAATGCATTCTGTACTTGATTATTTTTCTTGAATATGAACCAGTATAAGCAAAATACGATTGGTAAGAATACCAGAAATTCTATAGAATTAAATAACATTTTGTTTCTTTTTTCTTTTTGATAAAGTTTTTTGATAAAAAGTAGTGAATTTCTCCATACCTAATAGTTGAATGGCAAAATACCAGATTATGTCTTTGGCTGATGTTTTTTTAAAAATGTATTTGATGGACGGTTTAAGTCTCTGGATTTCTTCAAATAACGTAAATAAGTCGTAATCTGGGAATGCATAATATATATTCTGCAACTCTCTAACGACAAAAACGTATTGTTCTAGGAGTAGGTGGTGGAGTTCTGGAAATTCATATCTGCGTTTCAGCCGTGAAATGTCGCAGTCAATCAAATCCAAATGACGTTTTATGGAACTTTTATGTGTGATTGATTGTGGCCTATGGTAGTAATGATAGCATCCAAAATTTGTAATTTGGACTCTATTAAGTTTTTGAACTAATTGGTCCATAAAGACATAGTCTTCGTGTAAACGCCCTTTTACGAATCTTTGTTTTTTAAGTATATCTGATCTGTATATTTTGTTCCAAACTGCAGCATTAAAATGATTTAGGTGCTCTAAAAATGAGATTTGTATTTCACGATTTGAAACAAGTAATTGAGGAGGAAATTGTACTAAGACACCTCCGTCTTCCCCGTAACCTTCAAACACTGGAAATTGTATAATTTCTAATTCTTGGTCGGCCAATAACAATTGAATGTTTTTATCATAAGTGTTGATTGTAATATCGTCATCTGAATCTAAAAAAGTAATATATCTACCTCGGGCATAGTCTATGCCAGTATTGCGTGCAGAACTTAAACCTTCATTAGATGTGTGTATTACTTTTATTCTGTTGTCTGATTGGGCATATTGATTGCAGATGAGTCCGCTACAATCTGTAGATCCATCGTCAACCAAAATCAATTCCCAATCAGAGAATGTCTGATTTAACACACTATCTATACAGTTCTTAAGATATTTCTCTGTATTATATACTGGTACTATAATTGATAAGGGGACCATTTTATATTCAATATATTATAATGTTTGTTGCTTATATGTTATCAATGGTTTTTTTGCAATGATTTTAGGAAACCATTTATTTGCTAAAGGTATAGTAAAGTATAATATGATTGCTGTAGTGACAAAACAAGCAAAACCTCCCCATAAATTAATACATCCAAATAGCATCATTACGATTCTTTTGCAAAAAATCAACACTAGTTCGTGAAATCCAAGAGTGGTTAATGAATTGTTTCCGAAAAACCTTAAAACACTAAGACTTTTTATATTTTCGAGGAAGGAAAACAATGCGATGATTCCAATTACAAAAGATAGGGTCTTTATATGTAGCATTAATCCTTGAAACATTATATTAGTCACATAGTCTTCTGTGAAGAATATTGATAGATGAATGATCAAACATATTAGAATAAGTTTGATAGCCTTAGTATGTTTTTTTAATAATTCAATTAGTTTCAGACCAAACATATTTCCTAATGCCAAATATGCAGTCCAAACAAGTGCGTTATTTAAAAAGAAATGAGTGGGAATTTGTAAAATGTAGTTTGATAGCAAAAGCACTATAAAAATATAAATGCATTTAATTACGTTATTTGTTTTGCTTAACAGATAGTAAATTAAGTTCATATTAAATAAGCAAATCAAAAACCATAAAGGAACGTTTACATACAGATAATCACCGTTAATTCCACTCTTAAATACGTCAAATATACAATTCCATCTAAATCCTATAATAGTTCTATAGTCCCACAGATATACAATTATTCTATAAACAAATGAACATATATAGAAAAATATAAATGGAATGAGGATTTGATTTGTTTTTTTTATTAGAAATTTTTTCAAAGGGTACGATTTGAAAAAAATACCGGAAACAAAAAAGAATATAGGGACGTGATAATAAGGATGCACAAATGCAGGGTGACAAACGTGCCACCAGATTACCCATAGTATGGCAAATCCTTTAACTAAGTCCAGATAATCTATTCTATTGGATGTATTATTGTTTTGTATTGTATATGATGTCGATTGCATTGATTATTCTGTTTACGTTGATGTTATTAAGCAAAAACTGTTTTTCCTCATCTGTATGTTTTTGAGGTGCCGTTATTTTATCATCGGTCAAATCGTTAAATACAGCGATTTGATTCTTTTGGTCAACTTTTACGGTGCGAGGTTCATAAGGAGTTAGAATGATACAAGGTTTGTTTAAGAATAAGGCGAAATGATATATAGAGGTGTTTACCGTGATAATAAATGCTGAATTTTGAACAAGATATCCATATTGAGGGAAGGGGTATTGATAGCCATCAATAACACTTTTAATTTCGTCATTAGTTAATAATTGATTTAGCCTTTTTGTATTACCATTGAACAGAATTTGATATTTTAATTGTAACAAATGTTGAATGATTGTTTTTAATTGTATGTCATTTAATTTTCCGTGTGTGTTACCACCTTCTGTCAAAACAACATAAGGAAGATTCAACCTCTTTTTTAAAGCTGGAGTTGGTTCGATAATAGGAATACTATGACTAAAGTTTACTGGTAGCGGACAAAATGTTTTAAAAATATAATTATTTCTTTTTTCATAGAACCAATTATAGTCAACATCCTCTGAATTTGTATATTGAGCTTTGTATTTAACGAATGGAACTATACATTCTTTACAGAAATTCATATAAACATTACAACGAAATAATTTGAAGTAAAAGACCTCTATTTTCCTGGGACTCAAACAACTTTCAAAATAGCGGATTATGTTAATATTGTTACCATCAAAAGACTCTACGATTTCGCTCCAATGAGCCATTGCGACAAGTACAATCTTATAACCTTTTTCACGAATTATTGGATAGTAGCTTCTAATCCAAAGGTAGTCTCCAATACCACCGCTCCCGGTCGTGATGACCAGAATCTTTCTCCCAGTGCATTTATACCAAAAGGTCTTGAATATATCGTAGATTAATTGTACAATATAATTTGGATGACGTTTTAGATATGCAATCAGATTATTTATTGTCTGCATTTTATGTATAATGACATCAAGGATTCAACGTGGTCTTTTATTTCTATAGGTTTACTTGTTCCGATATATGGTTTGGGCATTTCGGAACAATAACGTTGCATTGCATTTTGCATCTCTTTGACATTGTTAGGCGCAACCAATAGTCCTGATGAGCTATCGTTAATTTGCATTTCTGCACCACCACAACGAGTTGCAATAACATATTTGTTTTGTGCAAGAGCTTCTGCAATATCAAGACCAAATATTTCCAAACAGATAGTAGGATGAACCAAGCAATGGAAATCTTTTGTAATTTCAGGTATTGTCCCAGAGGTGACTTTGCCGTGCCAGATAATTCGATAGTCTCGTTTGTATTTTCTTTGTAGACGTCTCATATAACGACTTTCAGAAGCATTTCCTGCACCACCAATAAGGTGTAATCTGATATTTGAATTGTCAATTGATGAAAAGGCTTTTAATAGTATGTGAATACCCTTAACATAGTTTATGCGACCGACGTAGTAGAAGTTTATGAACTGAGAACTGAGAACTGAGAACTGAGAACTTGATGTTGAATGCACATAGGGGATGCCGTGGGGGATGACGGTGATTTTGTCGGAGGGGCATCCGTTGCGTTTCAATGCTTCAGCAATTGCGTTTGATGGCGCAATAAAATGGGTTGCAGTAGCTACAAGTTCTTTCCAGTCTTTGAGTTTTTTTGTAACGATCTGCCCAGTTCTACCTATAGGGGTAAGGAATGGAACAGAGGGCAGTTTTTCAAGACGTTCCCCTATGCGACAGTAATGCTTCTGACTATATTTTTTTAACAATGGATACCAGAATAATCCTGTTGGGGTATTACGCAAGTAACATTTTAGGCAGTGATTGTAGTCGGCTGGGATGTTGCATATCTCATCATCGGTATTCAGCAATGTCCCTGCAGGGCAAACTATTCCACCGTGATGGGCTGTGACGATGCAAGGAATATTTAGTTGCTTGCACAAACGAGATGTAATGAGTTTTTCTCCGTTTGCGTGGACTATATCAGGCTTTGTGGATTTTAGTGCATTATAAAAAGATGTTTCATCGTTTACAACGTGAACTTGAATGTCGTTGTAATCTTTGATAGAAGGCTGCAGGTTGGCGTTGAATGAAATAACTGTTGTGGATAATTCCGAATGTCGAGCGAGTTCGTCCACTATGTTGTGGACATAGACTTGCCCTCCGCCATAGTTGGAGAAGAAATCACCGGATGCCACAATACAAAGTTTCATTTCCTATGCAATGTCTTTTTTATTAGTTCGGAAAAGCCCTGATATTGTCTCATTAAACCGTGCTTTTGAGCAAAATAATAGAGCTTCCCGCGCTCATAATAGGTGTCAAGCCAAGACGACTGGCACCAATGAATGGCTGTTTTGTTATGAAAGCAATAGCGATTGCCGTAATGGTCAAGAGGGTAAATTACAACATCGTTGCTTAGTTTCTGGTATTTGTTTTCAGCTACATAACCGTATTTTTCTAAAAGTCGTGACATCAAATGGCACACGGTCTCTTGCTCCTTGCCCATAAAATGAATTTGGCTATATTCATCAAGGCATTCTTTCAAAAAAGGGTGTCCGGCTTCAGCTCCCATTATAGCAGCTTCTACATCATAATACATCTTGTTGTCTATGATATAGGGTTCTGTGCCAGAAAAGAATGGGTGTCCAAGGTATTTGTTAAATGATTTTAATACTTCGACATCAGAATCTAAGTATAGGCCTCCTTCTGTGTAGAGTGCGTATATTCGGATATAATCGGCAACAAATGCCCATTTCTTTGCTTTGTATGCTTCTTCTATAAATGCCACACTGCTGAAATCAAAACTATTGGCATCCCAAAGACGTATATTGTAGTCTGGAAGAGCTTGTTTCCAGCTCTTGATACATTTTTTTACTAAACGAGGATAGTCTTCGCCGCTAAACCAGCATAGGTGTATTGTCTTTGGAATCATTTTGTACGCAGCTTTTCTATTTTTTTATATAATGGCATCCAATATGGGTGGTAGTAGCAAAACTTGAACAGCGGTCCGCGATCGGTAAAAAACCAACTGGAAGCATTCAAATGGTGGGCAATTGTTTCTGGAGTATCAATCTTATTATGGTTTTGAATTATTGGTTCTGCCCAAATATACATTTTGTTTTCTAACTTTTGGTTTTCATTCTTTTGTTGATAGCCATATTTTTTGAGTACTGATTCCATAACAACAGGGGCTGTTGCTAATTGTATTGTGCCGTCTGTTTTATAGATACTTCTATTTTGAGGCTCCCAACAATTACACAATTCTTCAAAACGATTTTTGTTTACATCATTTTCTGTTAAATGATAATAGTAGTTCATCATTTCTTTTAGAATTGGATTGCCTTTAATTGAGCCAAAAACTGCAGCTTCCGGAAATGCATATTGTTGTTCGTCCATTGCATCAATGCCCCAAAAGGCATTGCAGTCAAGCAATGTATTGAATGTTTTAAGTACTAAAACATCAGAATCTAGATAAATACCACCTTCTGTATATAAAGCATAAAGACGAATATAGTCTGCAACGTATGCCCATTTGTGCATTTCATAGCACTTTTTCATATATGGGATACTTTGAAAGTCAAAACTGTTAGCATCCCATAGTCGTAGCGTATAATCTGGAAGATTCTTCTTCCAAGATCGTATACACTCTTTGATCTTGGGTGGATACTTTTCCCCACTGAACCAGCAATAATGTATTGTCTTGGGTATCATTTTCTTTTTGTTTCAATCCAGTGATAGAGTTTCATCAAATTGAGATTCCAGCATATTTTGTAGAATAACCCTCTAGGTTTGGGTTGGAACCAGGACATTTCACCCCAATGGAATGTAAAAGCATCGGGGCTGACAGTTGGGGCAAGCCGGTCTGCAAAAACAGTTGATGGATATACTACAATGCCTTCTTTAAGTTCCTGCATTATGTCTTCAACAACAAATTCATATTTGTTTTGTAATATGTCCGACATAGAATAGTTTGTTACTTTAGTGTCGATACTCCCATCGTTTTTAACGATATTAGAATTCTCCAGGGCCGACATACAATCTATAATATAAGGATGCTGAGGCTCTGAACCAATTACCCCCATTGAAAGATTAGTTACTGTCTTTTTCTCGTTTTTACATATATCAACGGAAAAAACCTGCGTTCCGATAAAAAGGCGATGAACAAGAAACTTGTCAAGGGGCTTTAGTACTTCGGTATCGGTGTCAAGATATACTCCGCCATAATTGTATAGTGCCCATAATCTTACATAATCAGATGCAAATGCCCATTTATGGACATTGTAGGCTGTTTGAACAAATGCGGGCGCTTTATTTATATCGTATGTATCTTCATTCCAAAGCATTACTTTATATTCGGGCAAGTACTTTCCCCAACTCTCGATACATCGCTTGATTGTATCGGATTGTTCTCCACGGCCAAGCCAAACATAATGAAGTACCTTTGGAATCATACTATCGCAATTTCAATAAGTTAATGCCTGTCCATCGCCAGAGACGAATATATGCAATACCGTGTTTACGCTGGCGACCGCAGTAGATGTACAGTTCTTTTGATGTTTTTTTCAGCCAGCGGTCGTATTTTTTCAGGTTCTTGGCAACACCTTCGGTTTTGCAGGCATAAATGGGGGAAAGCATTAGATTGTATGCCCTCGTCAGTGTTCCACAAACGGTATCTTCAACAAAACGGTGTAGGTTGCGGCTCAATGTGTCTGGTAGTTGTAGGTAGAACTGGGTTACACGCTGAATCATTGCGACATAGTCCTTGTAGTGCTTGGCATAGCCGGCAGTACTGGTACTTTGCTCGTCACTGCCTCGGAAATAGACTGTAACGTTTGTCGGTAATACGCAAATAGTCTGCAAGTGGGGCAAGGGATAGAGGTTGTATTCGATATCGCCATAATAGCGGTCACCGACTTTGATGTCGTTGTCGCGAAGCACTTGTGTCCGATAGGTTATGGCGTGGATAGGGAAGTCCCAAGCTGTGGAGTGGTTCTCCCAAAAGTCGTTTAGAGACATAGGATTATTGTATATCTCTTTGTGGTAGGAGTGACGTGTGTATTTGTCTTCAGCTTTGAAATACTCGGTGTAATCAGTTGCAATATAATCTATTTCGTTGGCTTTAAGGAATGCAACGTATTCTTTAAAATTATCAGATGATACCCAGTCGTCAGCATCGACCTCTTTCAGGTATTTACCCTTAGCCTCGCGGATGCCAAGGTTAATGGCTGTACCCCAGCCGCCATTTTCTTTGTCGATGACACGTATAATCGATGGGTATTTGGCTTCGTATTGATGCAGTATCTCTAACGTATTATCCTTCGAACCATCGTTGATGAGTAGAATCTCTATGTCATCAAGGATGTCGTCAACGAGCATTGAATCAATGCAGTGGCTAACGCAGGATGAGACGTTATAGCAAGGTATAAGAAAGGTGAGGGTTTTCAATATGGTAACGTTTAAAGAGATTTTATGTGTGATGTGTGATGTGTGATGTGTGATGTGTGATGTATGATGTTAAAGGTTAAAGACGATTGGTCAGCCTTGCGGCTTCATAATTATTCAAAAATAAAATAAAAATCTTTCAACACGAATTATCATAAATTAAACATATAATTATTGAAATGTCTTTTTCGTTGGACGTGACAGTTATACACAAATCTCCTTTTCGCGCTCCACTGGAGCTTGTACCACGAATGACACAAATATTTTTGGGGGTCGTCCTGCGGACTCAAAATTATTCAAAAATTTTTAAAAAATATATTCAAAATTTTTTGATACAATAGAATGCGTTTTTTGAGGTTTCCCAATAGATTTTTAATGATTTTAAACGTGGCGCCCCGACATCAATATCCTACAATTTTGTAGACTATGCTGCCGGCCCATTCGTTGATGAGTTCTTTCCAGTCGGTCAGGGGTTTCCATTGAGGTAGGAACTGGTAAGCTTTTGGGTGGGGCTTTGGGTAAATGTTGGTTGCATATCCTTCAAGTGTCCATCCTTCCGCCTCGAAGCAGTTTAGGCTGCGTTTTAAATGGGTGGCGGAGGTTATTATCAGACATTGGTCTGGCTTATAGCCAATTGAGTCGAGTATCGCTATACTGTATGTGGCGTTTTCGCGGGTGTTGCGGGCATAGTACTCAAAAATCAGGTCGTCATTATGCAAGCCAAAGTCGCTAAGGTATGTCCTGAAAAATTTGTCTGTACTTTTGCCATCGTGCGATTTGGATATTGTCGCGTCGCCTGTAATCATTATCTTTTCAGCCACGCCGCTTTCATACAGCCTAATGGATTCCCAAAGACGCTCTCCGCGATCGTCTATAAAATTGGGCTGCATTGTGGCTGTGTCAAAGCTGTCGCTGAAACCTCCCATAACGATTGCAACTTCGTAGTGCTTTTTAGGCAGCTTCTGGTGACTGTATTGACGTGTGGTCATATACTGAGCCCACTGCAGCAACGGCTTATTGCTGAAGACAAGTAAAATACAAATAGCACTGATAAACAACCCACGACGCCACTTTTTGTCTTTGATAAAGTATGCAAGGACAAAAAGAATGACTATCCACGTTAGTGGCAACAAGAAAATCTTTAGTATTTTGGATATTACAAAGAACAATTTTGTATAGGTTTATGGTTAATGTATATAAGGATTAAAGAGGTTTTAGGATGCTCTGCGAGCAGAAATTAATCAAATATTATTCAAATTTGTACAATTTCTCGCCGTAGGCGATGCATAGAATAACGTATAACATTTACCTATGTAATATTTTCTTGATGAAATCGTAGCCAAGGTTGTGAAGGCGCATAAAGTAACCGATCTTGCTGATAATGCCAAGGTCGTGGTGCTTTTTGAAGGCTTGCACAAGTTTTTCGTCTGGCTGAACGTTTGGATCAATGATGGTTTTGTTGCCTAACAGTTCGACGTTATGGCGCTCGTCGTTCCATCCAACGTGGCTGGTGGAGCTCTTCAGACCTTTATTCTGCACTTTAGACAACATTGGGTTGACAGTCCACATTTTTTGCTTCGATGCAGCGTAGGCCCATCTGACTGCCCACGATTCGATACGTTCACGATGCTCCATTTCGAGGGTGCGGAAAAGGTCGTTGCCGCCCATATCAAAGGCTTTGCGACGTTTCTTGTTGCGCGCCAGATAATTGAAATCACTCACCTCCCAGTCAACAGCCTCCCAACGGTCACTCCAAGTGGCCCAACCCCAGCACTGGGCGCGAGGAACCAGGAACACACTGTTTTTGTCGTACTGCTCTATTTCTTTCAGAGTGGGTGTGTATCCCGATATACTCCAAATGTCGCTGCGGTCGCGGTAAGCCTCCAATGCCGCATTCATAAAGGTCAGAAAGTCGGGTGCAACGACCAGGTCGTCCTCTAGGACAATAATAGACTCGTGTTGCTGCAAAACGGTCGTTACGCCATCAATGACCGAGCGGGCCATACCCTTGTTCATTCTTGCAGGGTATGGATGGATGGTCTTGAATCCTTGCAAGTTGTCGAAAAGTGCACGTACCTTTTCGACATCGTCAGCCTCAGAATCGTTACGGGCTTCGTCCATAAAGACATAAAGCTCACTGTCGGCACATTCGGGACAAGCCAACAGCGATTCAAGCATTAACTTCGTGGTGTCGTATCGTTTGTATACAAATAGGCAGATGGGGGACATATAAGGTTTGATGGTTAAAGGGTTAAAAGGTTCGCTTCGCTTGAAGGGTTTAAGGTATGATGTATGATGTGTGATGTATGATGGTAAAGGTTAGAGTTTATAGGTTAAAGTTTAAAGACGATTGGTCGGACTTCGTCCTCAAAATCATTCAAAAATCTTATTTAAATTATTCAAATTATTTTTGAACACGAATAGCACAAATTGAGAAAAGTTTATAGTTTAACGGTTAAAGGTTAAAGAGGTTTGATGTATGATGGTTGAAGTTTATAGGTTAATTGATCTTTTGAACACAAGTGACACGAATAATATTTTTGTTAGATTTTCAAATGGATTTTCTTATGATTTTGAGCGGAGCGACCTTATTATACGAATTTTATTCGTTCGATTCGAGAGATTCGTGTTTGTTTTTTCTTGAACACTAATTGCACGAATGACACGAATGTTTTTTTGTTGGATTTTTAAAATGATTTTTTTAAGATTTTGATCGAGTCGATTAATTTAAACGAATACTTATTCGTTTGATTCGTGAGATTCGTGTTCGTTTTACTTGAACGCTAATTATTCGAGTGTTTTCTGGTCGTCCTGCGGACTCAAAATTATTCAAAAATCTTATTTAAAATTATTCAAATCGTATTGAACACGAATTACACGAATTGAGTATAGTTTAAAGAAGTTTGATGTATGAGGTGTGATTTATGAGGTCTGATGTATGATGTATGCTTGAAATTAGGATAGTTTTTTTAAGAGTTTCATTCTTAGGATATATGGTATAAAGGTTAATATGTTGTAAAGATATAATTTTTTGTTTCTGTGCCAGTGCTGGGACTTGCGTATTTCGCTGCGGCACTTGCGTCCTTGGTGCGGCAGGCGCAGATATATTGACGCTCGCATCTTATGCCATTTTGCTATGTATTGGTCAAGGTATGGCAGTGGTTTGTTAGAATAAATCTTTTTCAATTCGCGACCAACTATATCATCTTCTGCAGGTATTCGCTTGGGGCGATCCATTGCAGACTGTTCGCCAGTGTAGAATACACTTTGTGGCACAGGACAATAGGCTATCGTCCCTTTCGCGGCCAAGCGTGCCCACGTTAAAAGGTCCTCGCCCTGATGTACACCCTCCGGAAAACCTCCAATGGCCTCAAGAGAGTCTTTCCGTACCATAACGCTTATGGAGCAGAAAGGCGGCTCGGATAGGGCTGCAACTTCAAAATAGTTGTCTAAAATCAGTGCTGGTATGCCGTTGGTTTTTATGATTCTGCTTTGTGGCAGGCGTTTGAGCTTGATATCCTGAATGTCGCCTTTGCTGTCACAACGCTGATAGGCGGTAGCAAAAACTGAGCAGCCAGGATAACGCTCTTTCAGCACCAATATAGTCTCTAGAAATGTCGGTTTCCACTCATCGTCAGCGTCAAGAAATGCCACATAATCGTATCGTGACTCTGCTACTCCGCGGTTGCGGGCCATAGAAACGCCTTTGTTGTCTTGTTCTACAAGTCGCAAACGCTCGTCGTGTATCTGCTTTACAACCTCTTGTCCTCCATCGGTGGAACCGTTGTTCACAACAATCAGTTCGAAGTTCTGAACCGTCTGGTTCAGAACCGACCGCACTGCGCGTTCTACAGTAGCTGCTTTGTTGTAAAGTGGGATAATGACGGAAAGCATCAGAAATTTAGTCCTCGTTCTGAATATTGGTATGTGGGTTTCTTGACCTTGCTTAGCATTCCAAGCATCATTCCATATAATGCAAAAGGATAGCCTGTCGATGCCATTGTGTATGTAACCACATTTTCGCTGTACATTGCTGCGAAACAACCGACAACGCCTCCTGCAGCAATCATTGCACAGCATTTTATATGGTTAGGAATATATGATGTATAACAGACGGACAAACAATGTAGAAATACAATTATTCCTACCGCCATATACAGCCAAAAACCTATAAGGCCAGTGTCGCATCGTAACTGTACAAAGTCGCCGTGCGTCTGCTTGACACCTGCAGGATTGTCATAGAGAAATTTCTGGCAACTACCAATTCCGCTGCCTTTTAATTCGTGACCTTTATAGAATTCCCTTTCTAACATCTTCCATATCGCCTCACGTCCATTGTTGCGAATCTCATCTTCTGAGATGTTTCCCTCACGAAGGTCTTGTATTGTTAGCTCATTTTCAGTGTCTTTCCAGAACATCTTATCGTGGAATGCTGGCACGTAGAATATAATTGCCAAACCAATTCCAAGCACGCCGGCAATATAAGGCAGTGATACCCATTTGTGTTTAAGGAACATAAACACAGCTAATCCGCTGAACATCGCCAAGAGTCCGCTGCGGTGTACCATCAAGATACAAGGCAGTACAAAAAGAATTGCCAGGATTAAGTCTTTTTTGTCTTTACCATAAAAATAGTAGAGTGCAAAGGATGTGATTGATATCGTTACATAATTAAGATTAAGTGCTGAGGCATACCAGAAAGTTCCGCCAAAGAAATTAGCAATAAATGGGAAATAGCCTATCAATGCACTAATTATCGCTACCCTACGGGCCCAAACACAGCACGAAAGGAATATTTGTTCGTCGCGCACTATTGCAGATGCTGTTATCATAATTATCATTGGGTATAGATACTTAAGGATGTATCTAAACCCATATTCGAATGAACTTGCATAGGTCAGTGTGTAAACACACCATAAGATGTATATAAGATAAGCTACCGTTCCTGCGCCCCATTTGGGCTTTTCAACGCACACGAACAGTGACATCAAAAGAGATACTTCCAATAGCAGTAGTCGTATTGCTTGCAGATTGAATCCTCCTCCAGTGCCGTGGCCACCTCCCGACGACGATAGGGCCAACGTTCCTGTAGCATAGAGCAGAATAAAGAACATCTCGGTGCCCTCGATAAGCAGATATTTGCTGCTGTTCAAGGGATCCTTGATGCGGGCGCTGTAACGGAACATATAGATGAAGAAGTATGCGTTCAGCACCAGGAATATGATAAGATTAATTATTCCGCTCACGGTTTGGTAACGTTTAACGGTTAAAGGTTAACGGTTAAAGAGATTTGATGTATGATGTGTGATGTGTGATGTGTGATGTGTGATGTATGATGTATGATGTATGATGTATGATGTGTGATGTATGATGTATGATGGTAAAGGTTAATGGTTATAGGTTAAAGTTTAAAGAAAGTTGGTCAGCCTTGCGGACTCAAAATTATTCAAAAATCTTATAAAAATTATTCAAATTATTTTTGAACACGAATAGCACGAATGACACGAATATTATTTTGTTAGATTTTTAATTTTATTTTCTTGAGATTTTGAGCGGAGCGACCAATATAAACGAATACTTATTCGTTTGATTCGAGAGATTCGTGTTCGTTTTTCTTTAACACTAATTGCACGAATGACACGAATATTATTTTGTTAGATTTTTAATTTTATTTTCTTGGGATTTTGAGCTGAGCGACCTTATTATACGAATCTTATTCGTTCGATTCGAGAGATTCGTGTTCGTTTTTCTTTAACACTAATTGCACGAATGACACGAATTGAGTAAAGTTTAAAGATGTATGATGTATGATGTGTGATGTATGATGGTTAAAGTTTATAGGTTGATTGATCTTTTGAACACAAGTGACACGAATAATATTTTGTTAGATTTTCAAATGGATTTTCTTATGATTTTGAGCGAAGCGACCTTATTATACGAATCTTATTCGTTCGATTCGAGAGATTCGTGTTTGTTTTTCTTGAACACTAATTGCACGAATGACACGAATATTATTTTGTTAGATTTTGAATTTCTTGAGATTTTGAGCGGAGCGACCAAGAACAAAAAACTATTATACAATTTTATAGTAGAGAGAGAGTATTGAAGTACTATATCGTTCGAATGAGAACCGTTTCGCGTTTTGAATAGCATTATTACTGAGGCTCTCCATCTTTTCCGGGTTGTTTAACAGTTCAATCGTCTTCTCCGCAAGGTCTTCCGAACTTCCGTTTTCAAATAGAATCCCATCCATATCATTGTGGACAATCTCGTTCAAGCCACCTGTTGCGGAAGCAATGACTGTCCGTCCTTGCGCCATTGCCTCAATAGCAGTCAACCCAAAACCTTCGCTTCGTGAAGGAACCCATACGAAACTCATACGCTTGTATAGTTCTGGCAGTTTGCTGTATTCTACCCGACCGGTCCATTCAACATTTTTTTCAGAAATACCATATTCCTTTTGCTGCTTCTCCATTTTAGCCCTTTCCTTGCCGTCACCGACAATCAGTAGCTTGCATTCAGGGAATCTGTTGAGGACCTTTGCAAAGGCTGGCATTACTATATCGACGCCTTTTATTGTTTCCAGGCGGGAAACTATACCTATTGTCAGCTGAGGAATTTTCTCTCCATTGCTGATAATGTTGAAATTGGGTGCTAAACAATTGTGTATTGTGAAATGGTCGTGTTTTGACAATTTGACATTATCGTTGTAAAGACTGCTGCTTCCAAAAAAGCTCTTTTCAGCCACTTCAGTTACACAGGTGAAAACAGTTACTTTGTGTTTCTGCAGGAATCTCAACAAAAACAGGTTTTTGTATATGCTTGCATCGGTGTGCAGTGTGGCAATGATATTCTTGATCCCCAATCTTTTTAGTATTATTATTGGCATTGCGCCCGGAGCCATATATTGCACGTGGGCAATCTTGGGACGATACTCTTCGACCACACGGCGCAGACCTTCTTTGAGGAATTTGTAAACCTCGCGGTTGCCGGCAGGACGTCGTCCATAAGCTGACAGACAAACAACCCTGCTGCCGGCTTTTTCGAATAACTGAACTATAGGGAAGTCGTATTCGAAATAGCACGCCGTGACACAATGGTAGCCACCGGCTGTCAATGCTTCGACCAGACGCAGTGTCTGCATCTCGGTTCCACCGGATTTAAGGCAAGGAATTCCTATGAGTACTGAAGATGTCAATGGATAAAGAGGTTTGAGGGGTGATGTATGATGTATGATGGTTGAAGTTTATAGGTTAATTGATCTTTTGAACACAAGTGACACGGATATTATTTTGTCAGATTTTCAAATAGATTTTTTAAAGATTTTGAGCGGAGCGACCATTTTATACGAATTTTTATTCGTTCGATTCGAGAGATTCGTGTTCGTTTTTCTTGAACACTAATTACACTAATGTTTTCTGGTCGTCCTGCGGACTCAAAATTATTCAAAAATCTTATAAAAATTATTCAAATTATTTTTGAACACGAATAGCACGAATGACACGAATATTATTTTTGTAAGATTTTGAATAGATTTTTTTAAGATTATGAGTGGAGCGACCATATTATATGAATCTTATTCGTTCGATTCGAGAGATTCGTGTTCTTTTTCTTGAACACTAATTACACTAATGTTTTCTGGTTGTCCTGCGGACTCAAAATTATTCAAAAATCATATAAAAAATTATTCAAATTATTATTTTGAACACGAATAGCACGAATTTAGTAAAGGTTAAAGTTTAACGGTTAAAGGTTAAAGAGGTTTGATGTATGATGTATGATGTATGATGGTTGAAGTTTATAGGTTAATTGATCTTTTGAACACAAGTGACACGAATGATTTTGTGATATTTTTAAAATAATTTTCTAAAGATTTAGAGCGAAGCGACCACATTATACGAATCTTATTCGTTCAATTCGAGAGATTCGTGTTCGTTTTTTCGTTTTCGTCTTTGTTTTCACTCTGCTTTCCGTGATTGTGGGGCGTACACGGGGGTACGCCCGTACGGAATTGCTATTTTCGTTTTCGTCTTCGTTTTGGTTTGCGTTAAATCAAAAGCTTTTTACAAGCATTTTTGGTAGGCTTCAATTGTCTGTGTTGCACAGCGTTTCCACGAAAAATTTGAAGCCTGCTCTAGACATTGTAGGGTCAAATCGCTTTTCGTCAAGTTTCCTTGTTCAAATTCTGCCATATAGTTATACATCGCGTCTATATCGTCTGGGTCGACATACAAGGCTGCGTCGCCTCCAACCTCGGGCAGAGAGCTGTTTGGACAAGTTACGACAGGTGTGCCGCAAGCCATTGATTCCAATACCGGCAGTCCGAAGCCCTCGTATCGTGACGGGAAAAAGGTTGCCGTGGCCCCGCTGTAGAGTGTGCTTAGTTGCTCGTCGTCAATGTTTTGGGCCATTTGTATGTGGTCGTGCAGATGCGCTTGGCTGCAGTAGTCTATTGCCGTTTGCGGAGCTTTGGACCAGACGAGTACAAGTTTGTGCTGTGGGTTTTGCCTGGCGAGTTTTTCGTAGGCTCGTATGATGGACATTGTGTTTTTGCGTCCGGTGCTGCAGGAGACCGACAGGAAATAGGGACGGCCCGTGTTTTTGTCCTGGCGCGGATGGAACAGGTCTTCTCTGTATCCCCAGGGACATACGAAGATTTTGTCTTCAGCGATGCCCATATAGTTCATTATGTCTCGTTTGGACGCTTCCGAGCAGGTTATGATGCCTTTGCATCGTTTGGCAAGGGTGGGGTAGAGGCGTTGGTAGTATCTGTAGTTGAAGACATCGTCGGGATAGGAGAAATACATTGCATCGTGAATTGTGACCACTGTTTGTTGGGGCTTTGCCACCCATTCGAAATTGTGGGGTATGTGTAGCAGGTCGTAACGGGTGGCGCATTCACGTATGTGCAGGCTCTTTATTATCTTGTTGGCCCATTCTTTATGAGGGAAGTATATGTGCTTGTTCCGGAAGCTCAATCCTAATTGTTTTCCACTGATGCCCTTGGTGTTTTGAGAGTAGAGCACCACCTCAAACGGCAGATAGTCCATCTTGTCAAGGGCCTCTACGAGTTCTTTTGTTGTTCGGCCAATGCCCGATATCCACCCTTTGCTGTAGAGTGGAAGGACTGAATTTATGTCGATTGCAATTCGTTTCATTGATTGGTCGGACTTGTTTGTTTTTTGCCTTCTGCCATTTGATGCAGAATGTCGCTCCACGCTGCGTTTATAATTTCTCTCAGGAATCTTTTCTTGTAGTTGTTCTTGGCTTCGCGGCCCAGCTTGTCGGCCAACGCTTTGTCGTTACACAGCTGCATTACCTTTTCTTCGAGGTCGTCCGTGTCCAAAGGCTTGAACAGGAGGCCGCAGGTCTCGCCGCTCTCGTTGTCGGTCATCAAATCTGGGAAGGCTCCGTGAGCGGGCGCGATGCAGCAGCGGCAGTGCGAAGCAGCCTCGAGCAGAGCTACGGGAAAGCCCTCATAGCAGCGGCTTGGGACAGCGATGAATCGCGCGTCGGCATAGAAGCGTGCCAGTTGACGGCTGTTGAGATGTCCGCAGAGTTTCACATTGGAGGGCACCTCTATGGTTTTGTCGTCGCGTGGCATCCCTGCAAAGCGGAACTCTATTTCCGGATGGCGTCGCGCCACCTCAATCAAGATGTCATAGCCTTTCTCCTCGCTGAGCCTTCCTACATATCCAACATAGTCTGCATCGCAGTCGGGTAGGGGTGTTTCCTGTGGCTCAACGTATTCAATGCAGTTGGGTATTACTCTTATCTTGTCTTTGTCGAATCCTGCGGCAATCAGTTTTTGCTTCTGGAATCCGGTCAGGCAACAGAAGAGGTCTACATTGTCCTTATAAGCTCTTGTGCGTCGGGCCACCATATTGCGCAGCGCATAACCTAATGAGCGTAGGCGGCTGTGCTCGCAGTTGTAGCGCAGGCAGTCGCGCTCGTTACCTTTCTGCAGGCAGTTCTCGCAGGGGCTTCCGTCACGCAGAAATAATCCGGTTGGACAGACGAGGCGGTAGTTGTGAACTGTCATAACCACAGGTACACCGGCTTTACGGCACAGCGGTAGTACTGCCGGTGAGATGAAAGGGTAGAGGTTGTGTATGTTCACAACATCGGGTCGGAAATCACGCAATGCCTTGCGCATCATCCGCCGTCCCGACAGACTGTAGATGCCTGAGAGGAATCCGTGTATGTTGCCTGTCAGTGTGTTGCGTGCTTTGGCGGAACTGCGTCGAAGCATTGCCACTTCGTTGCCCGACTGCTTGAGGTCGGCAACCATTCGGTCTACTACGGCCTCTTCGCCGCTATAGACTCCATAGTCGTTATGTACCACAAGTATTTTCATTGCACAAAGCGGCTATGCGTCGCCTGCAGAACATCAATCACCGTTAGTATTCCACTACGTTGCCGCCGGCCTTGCGTTGGGCTTTCATCTTTTCAAAGCCTTCACGTACTGCCGGATGGTCCATAATGATAACTGTTGTACGGTTCAGTATGAAGGGATCGTAGTCAAGTATACCGCCAAGATACTCACGCTTTAGCTGTTTCTCAGGTATTCCATATTCGAGTATCAAGCGGTTGTATACTATATCAGCTCGATTCTTACTAAGGAAGTCGTTTCGTTTGACGGTACCTGTCTTCGAGTCAGCAGAACCGTAAAGGTAGAATGTTTTATCGGGATAAGCTTTCATAAGACGTGCCATCTTGGCTATCTTCATTTCTTCCTTAGGACGTATGTCCCATTTGTCGAGATCGAAGAACACCATCTCGTATGGCAGCATACGCTTCATCATAATGGAGTCGAACGACACGCTGTCGGGTACATACTGCTCGACAGAGGGGCTTGAGGCTTTGTAGCGTGTTACGAGTGTGTCGTGATATAAGATGGCTACCGAGTCATTAATGGTGTCGTATTGTACGATTGTGATAAGGTCGATGTAGCGCACCACGTCGAGGTCTTCCTGCTGTATGAATGCCACAAATTTGGGCATTTCAGTGGTGTTGTAGGGTATGATGTTCTTCTCAACGTAGTATTTTTGACGTCTCTCTTTCGAACGGAAATTGAAGTCGTAGCATATTCCAGCCATAAGAGAGAACTCTATGTCGGGAGCCATACGCTCTACACCGGTAATTCGTTCGCGGTCAAAGTTGCCTTCCATAATCGACAGTCTGGCGTCGCCCTGTACGGCGAAATGCGGTGTCAAAGCATAGCGGCAGATGTAACCAAGATGTCCTTCAGCGGCAAAGTTGGTGTTCTTGAACATATGCCAATCGTGAGAATAACCAATCCTGTTTGAGAACTTCTCAGGATTGTCTTCCGATATGCCTACGCGTACATTGAAACCGGCATAGACAATGTGCTGGAACGAGCTGTCTATCTTGATTCTGTCGTACTTTTTCATATATGACAGGTTGACCATTAAGTCTAAGCCTGCATATAGGTACTTCCAGTTCTGGACAAACAGATTGTCGTTGTTGTCGAGAGGCCAGTAGTATCCGCCCAAGGCACCGCGAATGGTGTCGTTGCCTGATATAAGTGTGTTGGTTGAGGGGCCCCAGCAGTTGCCATAGTCAGCGGTGAGTGTCGAGCGGTTTTGCAGATAGCTTTCTTTGGTGATGAAACCGCGCTCGCTACCTGTACCGAACGCACCTCGGATGCCGACCACGGGGAATATCCAGTGGCCCAATTGGGCTTCAAACTGCGGCATTACTCTCTTGAAAAGACTTCCTTTGGTGTCCTCGAAGCCATAGAAGAGGTGTCCGCCAATATTCATATCGAGTGTCCAGTTGTCCCAAGGATGGGAACGCACCCAACCCACGTAGTGCTCGCCAGCCTTTCGAATAGTATCGATGAGTGAGCTGCGCTGTTCTGTCTGTGCCTTGACGGTACATTCGAGAGATATGAGCGCCAATAGTATGATGATGTGTTTTTTCATAATCGTTATTTGTTACCGGATTTCCGATCTCCGTTGTTTGTTTTCTGTTTCCCGTTGTCGATTTTCACCTCGCCGCCACCAGCACGTCCTTCTTTCTTCATCTCTTCGAAGGCTTTGGCAACAATGGGGTTGTCCATAATGATAACGGTGGTGCGGTTCAGCACAAATGGCTGGTATTCCAATATGCCGCCCAGATAGTTGCGCGTCAGCTGGTCGGGATTAACGCCGTATTTGTTGACGAGTACGCTGTACACGGTGTCTGCTCTATGCTCGCTGAGGAACTGGTTCCTTGCAACGGTACCGGTCTTTGAGTCTGCAGAGCCAGTCAGGATAAATTTCTCTTCGGGGAATGCCTTCATAATGGTGGCCATCTTTGCAATCTTTACCTCCTCTTCGGGCAGGACATCCCAGCGGTCTAACTCGAAGAATACCATCTCGTAAGGCAGCAATTGGTTCAACAATATCTCCTTCAAGGCCTCATCCCATTTCTGACGACCTGCTTCTTCGTTGGCCTTGATCAGAGCCAGCAATGAGTCGTTTGCACGCTGCATATCGGGACTCATTATATTCTGTATGTCGTATGACACAAGGGTGTCGAAGTGTGTAACTGAATACACCGTGTCAATCTTGTGTACCGTCGTGCTTATGGTCTTCACTTTCTGGTCAATGACTACTTTCTGTCTCTGAGTGAACTTGTTGCGTTCTTCTTCAGAGCGAATGTAGAATTTGTATTGCAATCCCACGTGAAGATTAAAAATCTTGTCTACATTAAAACCTGGCGATTCGATTGATTGTATCCACTCTCGGTCGAAAAGACGTTCCATCGCTGAAAGGCGAGCGTCGCCATAAATGCTCCAATGCCTGTTGAAATTGTACTTGCAGATATATCCTAAATGAGCTTCGGTACGGTGGTTCTTGTCGTCTGTCTCGCTTTGCGAAAACTTAGTGTGGACTCCGAGATACACAATGTTGTTGAACTTTTTTTCAGGGTTATATCCTTCAGTACCGCGGAACAAAGCCAAATCGAGGAAGATATCGCCACCGAAATACCAGTAGCTCCACTTCTGTATCAACAAATCGTCATTGTAGTCCCAGTAATATCCGCCGAGCGGCAATCCATTTGCATCGGTCCCACACTCGCCAATGCCGCCGTTCTTGTTTTGGATTAGGTTGTCTTTCAGCAGAAAGCCACGTGCCTTGCCAAAGCCGGCTCCAACGCGGAAACCGAACATCGGGAAAATGCGTCGACCTACCTGAAACTCATAGTTGGCTGTCAAGCGGTCTTTGAATGGGCCTTCTCTGTCGTCGGTGCCATAATATAGCTGACCGCCGCCCTGTACCTGCAGGAACCAGTCGTCAAGAAAATGCGAACGTACCCAGCCAACACTGTTCTCGCCTTTTACAACATCCTGGTCGGCAGCCTGCAGCGCACGACCAAAGGCGATATACTCTATGTCGTCTTCCTGCGCTCTAAGCGTAAGTCCAAACGACAACAAAACTAATAATAAACAAACTCGTTTGCTCATATTTTTATTCTCTTTTTTATTCTCAACTGTCTGATTCACCGTCGCCATAGCCGTAACCGTAGCCATAACCATAGCCGTAACCGTAGCCATATCCATAGCCGTATCCGTAACCATAGCCGCCATAGCCATAGCTATGCTTACGAATCTTATAGTTGTTAAGGATAATGCTCATATTCTTCAGCTTGCCAGTCTGGTAGAACTCTTCAAGTTCCATAAGGATGCGTCGGTCGGATGTCTTCTCTTTGATAACGAAGAATGTCGCATCAACCAAGCGGTTCACTATTGTGGCATCAGCCACAATGTCGATAGGCACGCTGTCTATGATGATGATATCGTAATGCTCGCGGGCCCACGCCACAAGCTCGTCAAAGCGTTTGCTCATCAGCAACTCTGCAGGGTTGGGCGGTATAGGACCGTTGTGTATAACCTTCAGGTCGGGATATATGCTGTCGCTGTCAATCAACTCTTCGAATGAGTTCTCTTGGGCAGACAGATAGGTGGTCAGACCGCGTTTGTACTTCTCTTTAGACCCGTGCCACGACTCGCGTTTGCGGATATCGGAGTTAATCAAAAGCACTTTTTCGCCAGCGTAGGCAAACGACAAAGCGATGTTGTATGCCACAAGGCTCTTGCCGTCGCCCGACATTGTCGAGGTCGGCATAAGCACCCGTCCGCCCTGCACTTCGCCGTTCATAAACTGGATGTTGTTGCGTAAAATACGGAAGGTCTCGTTGAACCTGTCTTTGCCACTCTTAGTGATGATGCGGCTGCCGTCGCCTTCAACCATTGGGATGATGCCGGCCACAGGTATCGAACAGTAGGCCTCTACATCCTTCTTGCTCCTGATGCGGACGTCAAGCCACTTAATCAGCATTATCACACCGATTGGGATAAGCAGAGCTATTACAAATGCCAGCGAATAGGCCTTTGACGGCACGGGCGACACTTTGCCGCCGGCAGCATAGTCTATTACTCGTGTGTCGGCATCGGTAATAGTCAGTTTCAACGCATTCTCCTCACGCTTGTTCAGCAAATACAGGAACAGCTGCTCTTTGATTGACTGCTGTCGTGCAAACGACTGCATCTCACGGCGCTGCGTAGGCACCATATTGATTGCCGAGTTGGTGCGCATCGTCTGGTGGCGATACTCTCTGATTTTTATCTGAATCGATTGTATGTGGTTCTCCAGGGTTCGCAGTATAGTTGCACGCATTGCATCCATCTGCGACTCTTTCTCAACTACCATCGGGCTCTTGCTGCTCGAGTTGGCTATAAGCAACTGGCGCTCGCGGACACGCTTGTTGTACTCTTCAATCAGAGCTCCGACACTTGCATCGCCTATCGATAGGTTTGGCAACATTGTGTAGGGCTCCGACTCGCGCACTTTGTTCTGCAGGTCTTGGGCAATCCTTACAGCCACCTCTTCGTCGACCATAGCCTGCGAATACTGGCTGCGGCTGCTGATGTTGGTGCCCATCTCGGTGTTCATATCACTGATGTTGTGCTCACGCATATAATGCTCAAGGTCGCCCTCGACATCCGACAGCTCCACGCTGATCACCTGCAAGCGCTCCTCTATAAAACGTGCCGTATTCTCAGCCACGCGGTTCTTGTATTCAACGGTGTGGCGATTGTAGGAATCAATCCACAGATTGATGATGTCTATGCCGCGTTTCAGGTTGATGTCGGTCATCGAAAGCCTGATGTTGCCGGCATCTTCGTCGACTATAGCTGCACTCATACGGCCCATATAATAGCCGGTGGCCTCATTCAGCGGACGGTAGTCAATCAGCATATACTCTTCCTTGATGTGCGCAAAACCGGCACGACGGCTTATCACTATCACTCCCTTGGGCGTTACCAGCGTGTCGCCATATTGACCTTTCCACATCATCGGCACCTTGCCTTTCTCGTTCTCAATAGATGTAAGCACATATCCTTTCTCGTTGCATTCAATCTCAAAACTGCACGCCGGATAGGTGTTGTCTACGAAATGGACATCAATAGGCGACTTGTCGTAAAGGTCCTCGTCCAGGAACAGATGTGGCTTCCTGTATGTCACCGTGAGGTTAAGCTCCTCGACGACATCCTGTATCACCTGATGCGACTTGAAGAAGTGAATCTCTTTCTCTGCAGAGCTGGGCGAGCGAAACGCCTTCATCACGTCTTGGTTTATCTGTTGGTTGGGCGAGTTGATCTGCATCGTTGCTGCTATAGCGTAGGTGTCCGGACTCATCTTCAGATAAAGCCACGCACACACCATACATATCACTAACGACACGATAATCCAATACCACGCCGACATAAACAACTCTATGATGTTGTGGATAATAAATCGGTTCGTATTCTTGCGTATTGCATTGTTGGCAGCATTGTCCGCTTTTGCCTGATCTATCATATTCGGGAGTTGTAAAGGTTAAAAAGGTTAAAAAGGTTGAAAAGGTTTTAAAGGGTAAAAGGGTAAAAGGGTTGTCACGAGCCACTCTGCTTCTTGCTGAACAGGGTCACTACCAAAGTCACCAAACTTACAGCTGTCGTAACTATCGACAGGCGGCTCAGCCAGAAGTCAACGATTCTGTTGCTTCCTCTGATGGCAGTCTGCGATGGCCACACATATATCACATCGTTCTGTTGAAGATAGTAGTAGGGCGAGAAAAGGATGTCCTTTGACAAAAGGCTGATATAGTCGGAATTCAAAACGCCGTCAACTTCACGCATAACCAATATCTTGTCTCTGCGGATTCCAATGCCGCCACCATAGGCACCGCCGTTATTTGCTTGTGCAATGTTTGCCTTGGCTATCAGGTCGAATATAGTTGCCTTGCCGTCCTCGAACTCGTAGATGCCGGTCGCGCCTTCGCCAATCACCGTCACCTTGAAATTGGTGATCTTGATGCTCACCGTCGCGCCATACGCCAGACCTGCATCGGCAATCTTCTGCGAAATCAGATGCTCAGCCTCCGAGCAGGTCAAGCCCTCCACTTTCACCGTGTCGATAAGCGGAAAGTTGATGTAGCCGTCGCCGTTGACCATATACTCTGTCAGCGACTCGCCGCCCTCAACGGTGTTGATTTTGTTGTTGAACATCTCGGCAAGCATAGGCAGCTTGTGTGTCACCACAATGCGCAGGTTGTCGCCACGCTTGATGTGCAACTCGGGCATAGGCTGCATCTTGTAGTATGTGTCAACGTCCAAATCGTTCAGCAGCACATACTCCTCAACAGTGCCGCAACTTGTGGCCAGCATCATTATCGCCGCCACAAACCATAGTTTTGTTTTGAAAAAACGCATATTGATATGTTGATAATAATTCACAATTCACTAATCACCATTCACAATTCACTAATCACCATTCACAATTCACTAATCACTATTCACTAATCACCATTCACAATTCGCTCCTGTGCCTTCTTACCCATCTCACAAACCGCGGACCCGACACAAACACTCTGCGCCACATCCGTCGCGGCTCGCGCACCAGCCGCCACAGCCACTCAAGCCCTATGCTCACCATCCATTTGGGCGCGCGGCGGACACCGCCTCCATAGAACTCAAACACAGCGCCTATCGATGCAATCATCTGCACGCCTGTCAGCTGCTCGCGGTAGCGCGCCACCCACTTCTCCTGCTTCGGTGCCGTCATCGACACAAACAGCACGTCGGGACCAAACTCATTCACCTTGGCTACAATAGCGCTGCTTTCCTCCTCGCTCAGCCTCTCGCAGTACGACGGCGAGAGCGTCCGGACCTCAACGCCGGGGTATTCGCGTTTCAGGCGCTCGACGATGCCTTTCAGCACCTCTTCGCTGCTGCCCATATAGAACACGCGACCACCGCGCTCTGCCACTTGGCGCAGCAGGTGACGATGAATGTCGTCGCCGGCAATCTTGCCAATCCGCACTCCTCCAAACCAACGCATTGCCTTGCACACGCCCACACCATCGGGCAGCACATAGTCGCTGCCAGCCAATGCCGACTTGAATTCGGCATCGTCCAGAGCCGTGACGAACGAATGGGGATTCAAACAGTTCACCACGCGCACGATGTGCTCTCCGCTTTGGGCATCAAGTCGCACGACATCAATGTCGTCGACAAGATTGTATTCAAAAAACTTCTGCATCGGTTGATAGTGCTTCGGGCTATGTCTTGATGTGGAACGCAGGCGGTCGCGCCTGCATAATTAACAAAGGTAAACCACCGTCAGTCCCATACGAAACCACGTGTTTCAATACCTTTTTTGCCCCTTTTTACGCGTATTATATAATAATAAATTGCACGTAACGGGTTGATAATATTCGCATTGCGTCCTTTTAGGGCGTATGTTTATTACCACAAAGATACATTTTTTCTCGTAAACCACAAAATTTTTTTGCTTTTTCACCGATTTTTAACACTTTTCATATCCGCCAAATTCCTCGTTTCGCCCTTACCACTCCCTTGCCACTCCCTTGCCACTCCCTTGTTACGTCCCTTTCACTCCCCTCTCACTCCCTTCTCACTCCCTTCTCACTCCCCCACAAAAACTCCGTCTGTTGTCCGCTTGTTGTCCGCTTGATGTCCGCTTGTTGTCCGCTTTTAAAGCGGACAACAAGCGGACATCAAGCGGACAACAAGCGGACAACAGACGGAGTTGGTATCTTGAAGTCATCGTCTTGTCGCCTTGTTTTTCAAGGCTAAAACGGCCTTCGGTGCAATGCCGTTTCAATGGCGCAAAACTTTTGTCGCTCACGAAGGCAATAAAAAACACATTTTAAAGTTTATCGAGTCGACTATAAATCTTAATTTGATGAATTTTCTCGACCTTCTCATTGCCATACCGCTTGGTTTTCTTATCTTTAAAGGATATAAAAAGGGACTCATCTACGAGTTGGCCTCGCTCGCGGGCATTGTTATCGGTAGCCTTCTCGCTGTCAGGCTTGCCAACTGGTTTTCAGCACTTATAGGCCTCGACGGTGAGAACGCTCTCCTCATCGCCTTCTTCATCATTTTCATCGCGGTCATTATACTTTCGCTCTTCGTGGCAAAGCTTGTCGAACGTTTCGTCAAGCTGATGCACGTGGGCATAGTCAACAATCTGGCCGGCGCCTTGTTCGGGCTGCTTAAAGGGGCCTGCATAGTTGGAGTTTTGCTTTATTACGTGGCGGTTATCGACCTGAACGAGAAGGTGCTGACTCGCGATGCAAAAGACACCTCGATACTATATAGTCCCGTCGAGCGTACTGGCCGCAAACTAGCCGGCAAGATGGACTACTACGTCTCACTGCGCAAACAGCAGCACGAGCAACAAGAAAATGCAAATCGTTGAACTCCAAGAGTCTTTAACCTTTAACCATTAAACTTTAACCTTTACACCCCCGTGCTCATTCTCGCTCCAATGCAAGGCCTGACCGAACTGCTTTTCCGCAGGGTTTACAACCGGTGCTATCCCGGTGCCTTCGACTATGCCGTCAGCCCGTTTTTGTCGCTCACGCACGGCAACCTCAAGGTGGCGGACAAGAAGATTGAGGATGTGCTACCGGCGCTGAATGCCGGCAGCATACCTGTTGTGCCTCAGCTGCTTGGGCACGAGCCCGACGAGTTTGTCGACCTTGCCAACCGCCTTTTCTCGTTAGGCTACGGCGAGGTCAACTGGAATATGGGTTGCCCTATGCGGCGCGTGGCTGCAAAACACCGCGGCTCGGGCATCCTGCCTTATCCCGACGAGGTGAAGGCTTTGCTCGACTTCATTGTCCCGCGCCTGCAGCCCCGGTTGTCGGTCAAGGTGCGATTGGGCTATCTGTCGCCGGATGAGATAGATAGGATTGTGCCGGTGCTCAACGACTATCCGCTCAAAGATGTCACTGTCCACCCGCGTATCGGCAAGCAGGTCTACTCGGGTCGTCCCGATCCCGAAAGGCTGTCCGAGGTGCTGCCGGCTCTGCACCATAAGGTCATCTACAATGGCGATGTCTGTTCGGCTTTCGACTATGGCAAAATCCGGACCCGTTTCCCTCAAATCAAAGATGTTATGATAGGCCGCGGAGTGCTTTACAATCCCCTGCTACCCATACAGATACGGCAGCAATTTGCCGCCGATTTCGACTGTGTCGCACCCGTTGGCAATGTCTCGGTGACGGCTTCGGGTTTCATCATCGAACTGATGGATGAGATAGCGTCGCTCGATGTCCGCGACGAAGCTAAGATACGCAAAGTCAAGGAGTATTGGTGCCTGCTGTCGAAGGCGCTTCCGGGCACCGAGGACATCAAGCGCAAAGTGCTTCACGCCACCGACTTGGATGCCGCTCTGCGCCTTATACGCGAAATGGCAAAATAGACGGCCGCTCCGACGCCGATGCCTAATAATGCTCCGCAAACGACGTCGCCCGGATAGTGCTTGCCTAAATATACGCGGCTGTAGCCTGTTGCCATTGCCCATCCAAACATAAGATACGGCAAAACAGCGCTTTTGTACTCACAGCTCTCCACTTTCCGTTTTCCGTTTTCCGCTCTTCGCTCTCCCCTTTTCGCTTTACGCTTTCCGCCGTACATCAGACTGAAAAACATTGCGATAGCAAATGCGTTGGCGCTGTGTGACGAGACGAAGCCGTACAAGCCGCCTTTGCCTGTGTGGAACATCCGCACGCCCTCCAGCTCATGGCAGGGGCGTAGGCGTTGCACTCCTTCTTTGATGGCGTTGGTGCTGATTTGGTCGGCCAGCAGAAAGCAGAGCCCTATGCCGGCAAGGACCCATAGCCACCCCTTGCGGTCGTTGCGCAAGGTGATAAAAAAGTATGCTGAAAGTATGACAATCAGCCAACTCCACCCTTGGCTGAAACACCACATTGTCCAGTCAAGCCAGTCGCTGTAGTGACCGTTGACCCACCTGAAAACGGTTTGGTCAAGAGTTATTATTTTCGTCATTCAACTTTTGGAATATCAAGTCCTTAAGCTCTTGGATGTTGTAGCCCGACACTGCGCTTATCATTATCGTGGGCAGCGTGCGCGGAAGTGTGCGTTTCATCTGCTTTATCATCTCCTCGTCAAGCATATCGCACTTGGTGACGGCCAGTATGCGTTGTTTGTCAAGCAGTTCGGGGTTGTATTTCTTCAACTCCTCAAGCAGGATTATATACTCTTTTTTGATGTCCATACTCTCGCACGACACCATAAAGAGCAGTATGGAGTTGCGCTCTATGTGGCGCAGGAATCGCAACCCGAGCCCTTTGCCTTCGCTGGCACCTTCGATGATGCCGGGTATGTCGGCAATGCAGAACGACTGGTCGTCGCGGTATTTCACTATGCCGAGATTGGGGGTCAGGGTCGTGAAGGGATAGTCGGCTATCTCGGGCTTTGCTGCTGACACGACAGAGAGGAATGTCGACTTGCCGGCATTGGGGAAGCCTACAAGTCCCACATCTGCAAGCACTTTCAGCTCGATTATGACCCAACGCTCCTCAGCTGGCTCGCCTGGTTGGGCGTAGCGTGGTGTCTGGTTGGTGGGCGACTTGAAGTGGTCGTTGCCCCAGCCGCCGCGACCGCCCTTGGCGATGATGGCGGTCTGCCCCTCTTCGGTGATCTCGCACAGCTGCTCGCCGGTCTCTGCATCGCGGCACACACAGCCCAACGGCACGTCGAGTATCTGGTCCTCTCCTTCGCGGCCCGTGCAGAGGTTTTGCCCTCCGTTCTGTCCGTTCTCGGCAAAGACGTGCTTGGTATACTTCAGGTGCAGCAGTGTCCAGCGGTTGGTGTTGCCGCGCAGCATCACGTGACCGCCGCGGCCACCGTCGCCACCGTCGGGACCTGCCTTGGCGTTGTATTTCACGCGCAGCAGGTGTGCAGAGCCGGCACCGCCTTTGCCCGAGCGGACCAGAATCTTAACGTAGTCGACAAAGTTGGAGGTCATTTTCTTTTCTCGATTTCTGCAATGACATTGGCGGAAATCTCCTTGATGTCGCCATAACCATTGACCTTGACGTGGAGGCCTTTGCCTTCATAGTAGGCGGCGACGGGAAGCGTCTTGGCCTCATATTCTTTCAGGCGGTTTTTGATGGTCTCTTCGTTGTCGTCGCTGCGGCCTGATATCTTGGCGCGTTCCAGCATACGGCGTATCAGTTCTTCGCGAGGGACGTCGAGGCTTATCATACAGGTCAGCTTACGACCGTGTTTGGCAAGCAGTTTGTCGAGGGTCTCGGCCTGTGCCACATTGCGCGGGAAACCGTCGAAGAGGATGCCCTGCGTGTCGCGGGCAATGGCGTTGTCGATCATCTCAACGACTATGTCGTCGCTGACAAGGCTGCCCGAGTCCATTATGCTCTTGATACGTTTGCCAAGCTCTGTGCCATCTGCAATTTCCTTGCGAAGCAGGTCGCCGGTCGATATGTGGTTAAGGTTGTACTTCTCAACCAACAGGTCGCTCTGTGTACCCTTACCAGCACCTGGAGCGCCAAATAATACGATGTTTAACATTGTTTTATGTTGATATGTTTTATGTTGATATGTTTTATGTTGATATGTTTTATGTTGATATGTTTTATGTTGATATGTTTTATGTTGATATGTTTTATGTTGATATGTTCTGCTTTAATATGATTGTGTTGATATGTTGATATGTTTTATGTTGATATGTTCTGCTTTAATATGATTTGTGTTGATATGTTCTGCTTTAATATGATTTGTGTTGATATGAAAGCGTTAAACTTGTTGTCTTTAAACATATCAACATATCAACATATCAACGTTCAACATATCAACGGTTTATTTTACCGATACAATTTCGATGTCGAAAATCAGTGAGCTGTTGGCGGGGATGATGCCGAGGTCCTGGGGACCATAGCCCAGTGCTGACGGGATGATGAGCGTGAGCTTGCTGCCGGCAGGCTGGTTGATGATGCCTTTCTCCCAGCCACGGATGAGCGACTGCTCTCCGACGCGGTAGCTGAGGGGCTCGTAGGGGCGACGGCTGTCGTATATCTCGTTCTCCTTGGCTACAGTCTCAAGGCTGGTGTCGAATACCTTGCCGTTGAGCAGGCGGCCGGTGTAGTTGATGGCTACCTGGCGGCCAATCTCGACCTTCTGGCCGTTGCCTTTCTTGTTGACGATGATGTAGAGGCCTTCCTCGTCAGGGGTTGCTTTGATTTTGTTGTCGGCAACATACTGAGCCAGAGCTTCTTTTTCAGCGGCTTGTGCCTGCTGCATATTCTCCATATAGTTGGCCTGTTCCTGAGCCATTTCCTCTTTGGTAATGATGTCGGTGAGGTTGATCTCATAGATGAGTTTCATACCGGTTCCGGCTTTGTAGAATTCCGGGAAACGGAAGCCGCGGCTTGCCACCGAGTCGGCTTCGACCTGGAAGATGGCCTTGTCACCGATGTGCATCATCAGCAGTCCCTCGGGAAGGTCGCCCGGGAAAGCGGGGTCGTTGGCCATAAGTATACGGTCGGGGGTGTCGACACGGCCAAGGATGGAGTCGCCCAGCTTCAGCACACAGGTGCCTACGAGGACATCCTGGGGCTGCACCTGCTGTGCACCTTTGTTGGTCTCCAAAAACTTGTATTTCAGTCCGCTTTTGGTGGTTTTGAATCCATCGCCACAGGCTGTCAGCAGAACGCTGCCAAGTACGATTGCGGCGAAAAGTTTGAAAAGTCTTTTCATTTCTGTAATTGTTTAAATTTATTGATTGTTATTTACTCTTTGTTAATTGATATTCAGTTGTTAATTCACTTTTACGTCGATGACGAGGATTGCTGACTGCGGTATGCGGTCGCCGTCGCCACCTATGCCGTATGCCAGGTTGGAGGGCAGTATCACCTTGGCGCGGCTGCCCACGCTGAGCTGCAGCACAGCCTGGTCGAGCCCTATCATCTGCTGGCGCCGTCCGGCTACGTAATCATCCGTTATGTCGCTGTATATCAGCTTGCCGTTGATTGCCTCGACGCTGTAAACGATATGCACCGAGTCTTCGACGTTAACCTTCGGGCCGCGGCCCTTTTCATACTCCCACAGGCGCACACCTTCGGGCAGTTTCTGCATATCCCATTTGCGACGCGCAACATATTCGTTGATTGACGTTTCCTCTGATTGGGCAATGGTTCGGTTGGCATTGATGAAGTGCTCCTTGAGGTCGGGCGTGTTCGACGTGGGACGGCCAACCATAGGTGGATCGCTGTGACAAGCTGAAAGCATTGCAATGCAAGCAATTATCAAAGGCAGTCGTCTCATATCCGTTGCGTGTTTTTAAGGTGTAGCGAAAGCTCTTTGAGCATATTTTCTTCCAGCACTTTCAGCGATGTCTCGAAGTCGTAGGGCGATGTGGCACCGCTGGCCTTTGTGTGCCCGCCGCCACCGAAGTGCTTGTGGGCGAAGACGTTTACGTCGAAGTCGTCTTTCGCACGGAACGAGAGTCTGACCCTTCCGTCGGTCTCTTTTACCATCGCTCCGACAACCATTGGCTGCATCATAAGTGTGTAGTTGACAAGGCCTTCCAGGTCGTTGGCGGTGCCTCCTAGGGCGGCCAGGTCCGCAGCGTTGATATAGATGTAGGCGAAACCCACCTCGGGAAATATCTTCAGACGCTGGCTCAGCAAGAAGCCAAGGATTTGCATCTTCTTGATGCTGTAGTTGTTAAAGGTGCGGTTGTGGACGTCGGCAGCCCCCACGGGGTGGTGCAGCAGTGCCGCCGCCGCCTCATAGAGCGACGGGTCCTCGTTGGCGTAGGCAAAGCAGCCCGTATCGGTGTTGATGCCGTGAAACAGGCAGCGAGCCGTTGGCAGAGCGATAGAGCTGTCGCTAATCATCTGGACGAAAAGCCAGTAGAGCAGCTCGCAGGTCGATGAAAGGTCGGGAATGGAGATGACCGTGTTGAAGAGTTCTTTGTCGGGGTTATGGTGGTGGTCCACAAGCAGTTTCACCGCCTTGCTCTGTGTCAGGGCCTTGTCGAGCGGCAATATGCGACCGGCGTTGTTGAAGTCCACGCCCCAAATCAGGTCAGCCTCGGCAAAACGCTGCTCGCAGAGCGCAAGATTGTCCTCGGCATTGATGATGATGTCTGAATCAGGCAGATAGCGCATATCGTCGGGGCAGGGGTGGGGCAGGGCGACCGTTATTTGCGGCATCGTGTCGCCGGCAAAAAAAGCCGTTCGCAGCCAGTGGTAGGCACCCAATGCTGAGCCCACCGCGTCGCCGTCGGGGTTCATATGCGACACGATTACGATGTTTTTGGCCTTGCCAAGATGCACGGCAAAGCGTTCAACGAGCTCGTTATCAAGAGTTAAAGCCATCTTTATACTATCTTCAACAAATTACAAAGATACGCATATTTTCATTATATAATAGGGCTGTTGATAAAATGATAATAACTTGTTGCGGCAATCCCGTCCCCTCCATCCGTCCTGCCGCCCATCTGTCACACCCAACAATCGTTTCCAGACCTCCAAAATCTCCATCGACAACGGTATATGTCCGTCTTGTCACTATTTATCATTTTTACCTAATTCCTTCAAAAAACCTATCAAATTCTACTATCGTGATATTTAATAAGAATTTGGTAAAAGTTTGAGTAAACTTTGGTAGGAATTTGGTCCAGTGAATCAATCAGTTGAAAAAGGCGTTTTTTGAGCCTTTTTTCGAAGTTTTAAACTTTTCTGTTTCGCTGCTTTAATATACTGTATATATGCTTGTTATGTTTTGATATTTTCCAAAAACGGCGAAATTTGCTTTCCGTGCCGTAATTTGGCTGTTTTTTATCATTTCTTCGGATTAGGAGTGTTCTGGTGCTGTTGCGTCGGATTTGCAATCCGACGCAACAAGTGTGCTAATCTGATGAAATGGAATTCGACTGAGAAGAATGATCCGAAATCTGGCGTTGCTTTTACCACGCCTGGCCTTTGCTGACCATCCAGGCTTGGGCCTCTTTGTTGCCGAGTTTGGCGGCCTTTTTGTAGCTCGAGGCTTCGCGGGCGCTGTTGCCCTGCTTGGCGTAGAGCTTGGCTATGAGGCAGTAGGTTTCGTGGTCGCGGTCGTTGATGGCTACGGCTTTCTGATAGCTGCGCAACGCCTTGACGTAGTCGCCCTTGTCGGTATAGACCTGTCCGAGGCACTTGTAGGCGTCGGTATTTTTGGGGTTAATGCGTGCAGCCTTCTGATGGTATGCCACGGCTTCGTCGTAGTTGCCTTTGATGGCGTAAACGGCACCAAGGCGGTTGTAGGCCGGCAGGTAGGTGCTGTCAAGGCCAATGATGGCTTCATAGCACTGGACGGCTTTCTTGTCGTCGCCACGCTGGATGTAGGCGATGCCGAGGTAGTAGAGCAGCTTGATTGACTTGTTGTCGCGCTGCAGGCCCTTGCGCAGGTGGGAGATGGCGGTCTCGTAGTTGTTGCGCTGTGTGTACATCACGCCGAGGTTGTAGTAGGCGTCGACGTTGTTGGGGTCGTTGGCAAGGGTCTTGCGGAACTGGGTAAGGGCGTCGTTGTCGTTGCCGCGGTTGTAGTAGATTACGCCCAGCGTATTGGTGGCTCGAGGCGATTTAGGGTCTATCTCGAGAGCCTTCTTTACCCAATTGATGGCATTTGTGAAGTTCTTCTTATAGTTGTATATCAGTGCCATACTGCAGTATGCCGACGCGCTCTGAGGGTTGAGCTCAATGGCCCGTTCGGTGAGTTGCTGCAGCTGGTCTACGCTACTGATGAGGCCGCAGCGGATGCCTTCGAAGTCGTTGTTCTCGATGAGGCAATAGACGAGGTGCTCATAGGCCTCGGCAAGGGTGTCGTTGAGGGTTGTGGCCTGATAGAGCGACACTATTGCTTCGTCAAGGTGGGCGCGCTTCTCTTGAAGTTTGCCAAGCATAAGCAGCGGAATGGCGTTGTCGGGCTCAGCGGCAACGGCCTGTTCGTAGTAGTTTTGTGCACGGTCAAGCAGGTCGAGCTTCTCGGCATTCTGCCCTTTGGCAATCAGGTCTGAGCTCTGGCATAACGCTGTGCCGCAGAGTGACAGGACTATAAGTAGGAGTAATGTTTTTTTCATTGTTATGTGTTTAGCTGATTTTGCCCCAGGCGAGGGCACGCTTGTTTTTCTGGATGTAAAGCTTCAGGCAGGCGTTGTCGAGCTCTTCGAGTCGCGGGTCGCGGTCGAGTATTTCCTGCACACTTTCGCGAGCGGCACGCACTATTGGCTCGTCGTTGACGATGTCGGCCAGCTTCAGCTGCAGGATGCCGCTCTGCTGCAAGCCCTGCAGGTCGCCGGGGCCTCGCAGTTTCAGGTCTGCTTCGGCAATACGGAAGCCGTCGGTGGATTGGACCATAATGTTGATGCGTTCGCGGCCGGAGTTGGACAGCTTGTCGCCGGTCATCAAAATGCAGTAAGACTGCTCGGCACCGCGTCCCACGCGTCCGCGCAGCTGGTGCAGCTGTGAGAGCCCGAACCGCTCGGCATTCTCGATAATCATTACCGACGCGTTGGGCACATCGACGCCCACCTCGATGACTGTGGTGCTGACCATTATCTGTGTCTCGCCGCGTTTGAAACGCCCCATCTCGTAGTCTTTGGCTTCGCTGTCCATACGTCCGTGGACGATGCTTATCTGGTATTGCGGCAGCGGGAACTCGCGCACAATGCTTTCGTAGCCGTCCATCAAGTCCTTGAGGTCCATTGTCTCCGACTCTTCGATGAGCGGGTAGACGATATATACCTGGCGCCCCTTGGCAATCTCGCTGCGAATGAAGCTGAACACCTTGAGGCGTTGGCTGTCAGTGCAATGGATGGTCTTGATGGCCTTGCGTCCCGGCGGCAGCTCGTCGATAATGGAGCAGTCCAAATCGCCATATAGCGTCATTGCAAGCGTGCGCGGAATGGGTGTGGCGGTCATCACAAGCACGTGCGGCGGCTGCGCGCTCTTGGTCCAAAGCTTGCTGCGCTGCTCAACGCCAAACCTGTGTTGCTCGTCGATGACCACAAAGCCGAGGTTGCGGAATGCAACGTCGCTCTCTATCACGGCGTGGGTCCCGATAAGGATATCTATCTCGCCTGCCTGCAGGCGCTGTTTGATCTTCTTCTTCGCCGCAGTCTTGACCGAGCCTGTCAGCAGCTCGACACTGACTCCCAGGCCTTCAAGCATCTGCTTGATATTGGCATAGTGCTGGTTGGCAAGTATCTCGGTCGGTGCCATAAGGCAGGCCTGGCAGCCATTGTCTATGGCTATGAGCATACAGAGCAGTGCAACAAGCGTTTTGCCGCTGCCCACGTCGCCCTGCAGCAGGCGGTTCATCTGGTGGCCGCTCTTCATATCGGCACGTATCTCTTTGACAACGCGCTTCTGCGCACCGGTGAGCTCGAAGGTAAGCCTCTCGTTGTAGAAGCGGTTGAACTTCTCTCCAACAACCGAGAACATATACCCGTTGCTGCGCATCTGGCGGTCGTGCTTTGCATATTGATAGTCAAGTTGCAGCAGGAACAACTCCTCGAATTTCATCCTTTGCCGCGACAGGGCGATGTCGTGCTGGTTGAGTGGGTAGTGGATGACCTCTATGGCGTTGGCTCGGTCGGGCAGACGGTATTTGGCAATGACGCTTTTGGGCAGCGTCTCCGGTATGCGGCCTTCTGCCAGTCGCAGCAGCTGCTCTGTAAGCTTGGCGATGCCTTTGGTGTGCAGCCCTTTGGCCTTGAGCTTCTCGGTCGACGAGTAGATGGGGATGTACTTCCTGTTCGTCGCTGTCTCGTTGTCGGCCCGCTCCAAGTCGGGGTGTGCTATGTTGATATGGCCGTTGTATACTGTTGGCTTGCCCATCACAATGTATTCGGTGTCGGTTTTCAGCGACTCGCGTATCCACTTGATGCCCTGAAACCACACCAACTCAATCTGTCCCGTGTTGTCGCGCAGTTGGGCTGTGAGCCGCATCGAACGCCCTTCGCCTATGGTATGCATATCGTGGATGGTGCCCCGCAACACCACGTAGGGGTCGTCGATATTGATGTCTCTTATCGTCGAGCGCTGCGAACGGTCCACATAGCGATAGGGAAAGTACTCCAGCAGGTCGCCGTAGGTGTAGATGTCCAACTCGCGTTGCAGCATCGCTGCACGTGCAGGGCCTACGCCTTTAAGGAATTCTATCGGAGTGTCGATGAAGAGCACGGGAGACTGGCTATTATAAGTGGTGGCTACTATACAACGTATTCATTCACATCTTTGCCGAATGCGGCCAGCTCGCGCACCATCGATGAACTGATGGCTGCATACTGGGGCTCGGCAAGCAGTATTACTGTCTCGATGTCGGGGGCAATCAGACGGTTGATGTCGGCAATCTTCTGCTCGTAGGCGAAGTCGGAGCTGTCGCGCACACCGCGCAGTATGTATCCGGCACCCTTCTGGCGGCAGAAGTCGGTGGTCAGGCAGTCGTAGGTGTCCACCTCCACTTGCGGCATATCGGCCACGGCGCGCCGTATGCGTCCAATACGCTCGTCCAGCGGCAGATAGCCTTTCTTGTCGATGTTCACTCCCACGGCCACAATAATCTTGTCGAAAAGCGGCACGGCGCGCTTAAGCAGTGCCAGATGCCCTGTAGTCATAGGGTCGAACGACCCCGGGAAAATTGCAGTCCTCGACATTATTTCTTCTTTTTATTCTTGTTCTTATATTTGTTGTTGTCGTCACCGAACACATAAAGCACCCTCAGCGAGATAGACGAGTTGTAGCAGTCGTTCGACCAGCTTTGGGGCTTGATGTCGCCTTCGTTGCGATAGCCCCAGAAGTTCCAGTCGCGTTTCACGGGGAGGATTGAATGCTGGTAGCGGAAGTTGAGCGTAAGCCCGCGCCAGACGGGTATGCGCACGTCGATGGCAGCGGCAAAATCGTTCTTGAGGAACGTAAGATTGGCCGTGTCGGGCATAAATATATGGGGTTTGTACGCCATAAAGCCGTGCGGCTGCTGCACAAGGCGGCTGTAGACAAGTCCCATACCGAACGTGACCCCTCCGTAGGGGTCGGTGAAGTGCACCGTCAATGGAATGTCGACATAGTTCATAGTGAAGTGGAACAGCGCGTAGGGCGAACTCGTGTTGTTGTAGGCGCCGCGTTGCGAGAATGCAGCTTCCATCGACAGATGCCACTTGTTGTCTTCTGTCAGGTCGACCATAGCACCAACGCCAGCGGTGATGCCCCACTTGCGGAAGCCACGCAGCTCGTCGCCGCGCATCTGCGACACCGTGGCGCCAAGGGCAGGGTAGGCCCTGATTATCTGACGACTCTTGTAGCGTTGCGCCTCGGCAGGGGTCAGGCCTGCGACAAGCAGCGCGATAAAAAGTAATATGGTTTTTTTAGTGTGTGGCATAAAATCTTTCAACTTGCTTCTAATATCACGTAAAACGCAGTTGTTGAAAAAAAATTGTTGCGGCAACCACATAATGTTTAAAAAAAATGCAGTAATTTTGCATTATGGAAATTACACAGAGAAATAGCGCAAAAAGAAAAGAAAGAATTACTTACGAGCAAGCTTTCTCGCTCAACGGCAAGACACCTCCGCAGGCGGTTGAACTTGAAGAGGCCGTTCTGGGCGCCCTGATGCTCGACCAAAACGCTCTGAACAACACCATTCAGATGCTGCGCACCGAATACTTCTACAAGCCTGAACATCAACGCATATTCAAGGCCATACTGACACTTTTCGAACAATCCAAGCCCGTCGACCTGCTCACCGTAACGCAGCAGCTAATGAAGGACGGCCAGCTCGAAGAGGTGGGTGGCGCAATGTACCTATCGCAGCTTACCAACCGCGTCGTCTCGGCGGCACACATCGAGTTCCACTCGCGCATCCTGTCTGAAAAATACATACAACGTGAAATCATACGTGTATGCACCGAGACCCTCACCGAAGCCTACGACGAAACCACCGATGTCCTCGACCTGCTCGACAAGACCGAGCGTGTGCTGATGGATATCGACGAAAAGAACTTCCACTCGGAATACCATAATATGCAGGACGTCCTCCACACCGCCTTCGAACAGATCGAGGCGGCGCAGCAGAGCGACAACTCCTACAGCGGCATACCGACAGGCTTTGTCGACCTCGACCGTATGACCGCAGGTTTCCAGGCCGGCACCCTAATCATCCTTGCCGCGCGACCCGCAATGGGTAAGACGGCCTTCGCCCTCACTATGGCCCGCAACATCGCCGTCGATATGAAAATGCCGATAGCCTTCTTCTCACTCGAAATGACTGCCGTCGAGCTCGTTATGCGTCTCATCAGTAGCGAGTCGGGCATATCGGGCGACCGCCTCAAGAAGGGCGAGAAGCTGCCCGAAGTGGAGAAGACACAGCTCTACGCCAAATCACAGATACTGACTGAAGCGCCAATCTATATCGACGACACACCGCAGCTCTCAATCTTCGAGCTCCGCGCCAAGTGTCGCCGCCTCAAACAGCAGCACGGCATCAAGGCCGTCTTTATCGACTACCTGCAGCTGATGCAAGCCGGCGGCGAGCAGTCGCGCAACGGCAACCGCGAGCAGGAAATCAGCCTCATCTCGCGCCAGCTCAAGGCCCTGTCGAAAGAACTCGGTGTCCCCGTCATTGCCCTGTCGCAGCTCTCACGTGCCGTCGAGACACGCGGAGGCACCAAAAAGCCGCAGCTCAGCGACTTGCGTGAGTCGGGCGCCATCGAGCAGGATGCCGACATAGTGATGTTCATCTATCGTCCTGAATACTACCGCATCTTTGAGGACGACGCCGGTTCCACGCTCGGTATGGCCGACATCATCGTTGCCAAGCACCGTAGCGGCGAGACGGGCGAGGTGCGTTTGCGCTTCGTTGCCCAGTATGCCAAGTTCGAGAACCGCGAAAGCGAAGGCCGCTACAATATGGCAACCGGCCTCCAGCCCAACACGGGCTTCGACAACGGCGGTGCCGTAATCCTCGAGTCCAAGATGAACCGCGACATCGACAACACCTCCAATGCCGAGAACGAAGGTATGTTCATATAGCCCCCACCGTCCCGTATCGGACGATGGGAAAAACTGCAAATTTATTGCCCGACAACGGATGTTGGCGGGCAATTTGTTTGTATTTTGCTTTGTTTCTGTGTGTTATGCTGTTGAAAACGACCTGTATCCTCGCCGTTTCGTTGTCGTGGCAAAACCGTACCAACACTGGTCGTTGTACAATATATGTACAATAGTTGTACAATACTTGTACAATTGGTAAACGTACAAATATTGTACAAGTATTGTACATATATTGTACAACGACCAGTGTTGGTATGTCAATGGGCTGATAATGAGCTTTCTGGAAATCGGGCCGTTTTGGGGCTGTTTTTGGCGTGTTTTAATGCGAAAAATAATATATTTTTTTGTCGTTTCAATAAAAAAGTGTAACTTTGCATTTGCTTTGTATTGCAAGGCGTTGGCTTATATATTTGAAATTCAATAATAAATATAAATTTTACATCGAAAAATGGAAAAAAAAGACCTTCTGAAAGAAACCGTACAACACATTGACATCAAGAAGTATGACTCGACCGAAATCATCGACGCTATGCGCCATATGTCGTTCACCAGCCGCGACACTGCACGTGCTGCCGACATATTGATGAAGATGTGTGCCGAAAAGGAATGCACTAACATCCTGACGATTGCAGGCTCGACATCGGCTGCCGGCTGTATGCAGGTTTATGTAGATATGGTGCGCAACAAGATGGTTGACGTGGTTGTATCGACCGGTGCGTCAATTATTGATATGGACCTTTTCGAGGCCTTGGGTTTCAAGCACTACATAGGCACGAAGGAGAATGTCATTCCCGACACAAAGCTGCGTGAACTATACATCGACCGCATCTACGATACTTTTATCGACGAGGAAGAGCTGCAGGCTTGCGACAACGCCACGTTCGAGTTGGCCAATATGCTGGAGGCCCGTCCCTACAGCTCGCGCGAGTTCATCTATGAGCTTGGCAAGTGGCTGCACAACGGCCGTGCCGTGAAGAAGGACAGCCTGATTCAGACCTGCTACGAGTGCGGTGTGCCTATCTTTGTGCCCGCATTCAGCGACTGCTCGGCAGGCTTCGGCATCGGCAAGCACCAGTGGGAGCGCGCCAAGGAAGGCAAGCCTTATCTGAGCATCGACTCGGTGTGCGACTTTATCGAGCTGACTAAGATCAAGATGGCCTGCCCCGAGACGGGTCTCTTTATGGTCGGTGGCGGCACGCCCAAGAACTTTGCCCAGGACACCGTTGTTTGCGCCGAGATTCTGGGTCACGAGGTACCGATGCACAAGTATGCCATCCAGATTACCGTTGCCGACGTGCGCGACGGCGCTTGCTCGTCGTCCACGCTGCTCGAAGCCGGCAGCTGGGGCAAGGTGAGCGAGGAGCTGCAGCAGATGGTCTATGCCGAAGGCACCACGGTCATTCCGATGATAGCCTCGTATGTGTACCACAACGGCCCGTGGCGCGAGCGCGAATACAAGAACTGGCAGAAGATTTTTACCAAATGAGTTGCTGAACAAGCAAATCGTTTGTCACTGAACACATTTACCGACAAATATGGATGATTGTATCCGTCAGAAGATCCGCGAACTGATACAGCGCGAGGTGGTAGTGGCTACCGGATGCACCGAGCCCGGGGCTGTGGCTTTGGCAGCGGCCAAGGCCAGGGAAGTGCTGGGCTCGATGCCCGACCATACCGAGCTGTTGCTGAGCAAGAATGTTTACAAGAACGCTATGGGCGTAGGCATTCCGGGCACAGGTATGATAGGTCTGCCTATAGCTGTGGCCATTGCCCTCACGTCGGGCGACTCGCAACGCCAGTTGGAGATACTCACTGTGCCCGAAGAGGCCGTGGCCAAGGCCAAGCAGTGGCTTGCCAACAACGGCGACAGCATCAAGATAGGCCTGAAAGAGAATTGCGAGGACAAGCTCTATATAGAGTGTATCTGCCGCAAGGGTAATGACTCGGCCACGGCAATCATCTCGAAGCGTCACACGAATTTCATCTACGTGGCCCGCAACGGTGAGGTGCTGCTCGACAAAGAGTGTGCCTCGGGCAGCGGGGACTGCGATGGCGAGTGCGCGCTGCATTTGTCGGAACGGATAGTGTATGACTATGCCACCACTGCACCGCTCGATGAATTGAAGTTCATTCTCGACACCGTGGAACTCAACAGCGCCGCGGCCACAGAAGGCTTGAAAGGCTACGGACTCAACACGGGACGCATCCTGATGGAGAACGCCGAAGGCGACATTGTCCACACTGTCATTGCCCGTACCGTGGCTGCATCGGATGCTCGTATGGACGGATGCACGCTGCCTGTCTATTCGAACAGCGGCAGCGGCAACCAGGGCATTGCCTGCACGCTGCCCATCTATGAGTATGGCAAGGCCAAGAAGTGCAGCGAAGAGCAAGTGACCAGGGCGTTGATACTGAGCCATCTGACATCGATATACGTCAAGCGCGGCATCGGTCGCCTGTCGGCCCTGTGCGGCATAGTGAACGCCTCGATAGGTGTCACCTCGGGCATCACTTATCTGCACGGCGGCAACTACGACCAGGTGTGCTATGCAATCAAGAATATGATCAACACTCTTGCCGGTATGGTGTGCGACGGAGCCAAGCCGTCCTGCGCCCTCAAGATGTCGACCGGCCTGTATAGCGCTTTCGTCAGCGCCGAGCTTGCCTTGCACGACAAGGTGGTGGATGCCTGCGATGGCTTGTCGGAGAAGGACATCGACTACTCGATACGCAACCTGGGTCGTCTGGGCCACGACGGTATGGACCAGACGGATGACATAGTGCTCGACATTATGACCCACAAGCAAATGTGATTGTTGAAAAAAAATTGGGCCGAATTGTTCGCATTTCAAAAAAAAACAGTAATTTTGCCACTCCAAATTAAATAACAAAAGATATGGATTCAAACAGTATTAGATCGAAAGAAGAGTTGTATTCACAGTCCATTAGTGCAGGAAAGCGTAAATACTTTTTTGACGTGAAGGAGACCAGAGGCGGCGACAAATTCATCGTTATAGCCGAGAGCCGCAAGTTGTTTGACAACAATACGGGCAACTTCTACTTTGAGAAAAACAAGATGTTCCTTTACAAGGAGGATTTTGAGAAGTTCCAGCGTGGTCTGAACAACGCCATCAGCTTCATCGAGACAGGCATCATCCCCGAGGAACCCGAGATGTATGCCGAGGCAGAACACAGCGAGACCACTGCCGAAGACCCGTTAGACGATATTTTCAAACTTTAAGAATCAATAGCGAAATTGGGAAAAATAATTTCGATAGCCAACCAGAAAGGCGGCGTGGGCAAGACGACCACTGCCACCAATCTCTCAGCGTCGCTGGCAGTGCTTGAATACAAGGTGCTGCTCATTGATGCCGACCCGCAGGCCAACGCCACGTCGGGTCTGGGAGTGAATCCTGAGACGGTGGAACAGAGTGCATACGAGTGCTTTCTGGGACAGGCTGCAGCAAAAGACTGTATCGTTGAGACCGATACTCCCAACCTTTATCTGCTCCCGACACGTATCGACCTGGTGGGTGCGGAAATAGACCTTGTGAACGAGAAACAGCGCGAATTCTATATATCCAAGGCGCTGGCTCCTATACGCGACGACTACGACTTCATCATTATCGACTGCTCGCCGTCGCTTGGCCTTATCACCATTAACGCCTTGACGGCATCGGATTCGGTGATAATCCCTATCCAGAGCGAGTATTTCGCACTCGAGGGCTTGGGCAAACTGCTCAATACCGTGCGTATAGTGCAAACCCGACTGAATCCGAAGCTTTCGATAGAGGGTCTGCTGATAACGATGTACGACTCGCGTCTGCGTCTGGCTCGTCAGGTTGTTGAGGACGTGCGCAGCCACTTCAAGCAGATGGTGTTCGATACGCTCATCTACCGTAATACCAAGCTGGCTGAGGCTCCAAGCTACGGCCGCTCGATTATTATGCACGATGCCACCTGCCAGGGAGCCATCAACTACCTCAATCTTGCCAACGAGATACTGCGTCGCAACGGTATGGGGAGAACTGAAAGTTGAAAACCGAGAGTTGAGAGAGAACAATTATGACTACAAAGAAAAAAACAACAGGATTGGGACGCGGACTTGGTTCGATTCTGCCCGATGTGGACATCGATGCCGCTATGGGCAAGGGCAACCTTACCACCGCCATTACAACCATTCCGCTCGATAGTATAGAGGCCAACCCGTTCCAGCCACGCAAGGAGTTCGACCAGCAGGCGCTTGAGGAACTGGCGCAGTCGATTAAACAGCAGGGAGTCATTACTCCTATCACTGTCCGCCAGATGCCTGACGGCAAATACCAGCTCATAGCTGGCGAGCGACGCCTGAAAGCCTCCAAGATGGCAGGTCTTAAAGACATTCCTGCCTATATCCGCATAGCCACCGACACGCAGATGATGGAGATGGCGCTGGTGGAGAATATCCAGCGCGAGAACCTCAATGCAATGGAGATTGCCTTCTCGTATAACGCACTCATTGAGGAGTGCCAGTTGACGCACGAGCAGCTGAGTGAGAAGGTGGGCAAGAACCGTTCCACGATTACAAACTATCTGCGACTGCTCAACCTGCCGTCGGAAACGCAGCTGGCCCTTGGCAGCGAGCAGATCAGTATGGCGCACGCACGCTGTCTGGTCAATGTCGAAGACACCGAGACCCATCTGGCGTTGCTGAACGATATTATCAATAAGCAGCTCTCTGTGCGCCAGACCGAGCAGTTGGTCAAGGAACTGAGCAAGCCCAAGGCACCCGTGGTACAACGCAAGAAAGAAGACTTGCCGGAAACGCACGCCGCCTCTCGTTCGGCACTGAAGCAGTATCTGCAGTCGGAGGTCGACATCAAACGCAGTCGCCGTGGCAAAGGTACACTGACCATACACTTCAACAGTGACAAGGATTTCGAACGCATCATAAAGCTGATAAGCGAATAGTGATTTGACGCTACAGGTTGGAAATATGAGCATTACAAAAAGAGTAGGGATTCTGTGCCTTGCTCTTTTTTGTGCTGTCTCTGTCAAGGTACAGGCGCAGGCCGACACGGTGTTTCCTGCCTCGCAGGGCAGGGTGGAGGGAACCGTGCATCGTATGCCGGAAGTGAAGGAGCATAGTGCCAAGAAAGCGCTGATACTGTCTGCCGTGCTGCCTGGTGCAGGCCAGGTGTATAACCGTCAGGCCTGGAAGATTCCCATCATTTATGCTGCTATCGGTGGAGTCGGCTATTACACCTATAGCAACTACACCCAGATGAAGCTTTACAAAGAGGAGTATCTGTACCGTGTTAATAACAATGGTGCAACGCTTCATCCCAACGACGCGGACATATCAAATGCTCCGACATCCAACATATATAATATGTATGAGACCTACAACAAGACATTCCAGTTGTCGGTCATTATCGCGGCGGCGGTCTATGGCATCAATCTGCTTGACGCATACGTCTTTGGTCATCTTTTCGACTTCCAGATCTCGGACGACCTGTCGCTCAACGTAATGCCGGGTTTGAATCCTTATACCAGTTGGGACCCTACTTCGGGCTTGGGTGTCTCTTTCGTACCGACAGCAGGCATAAGACTCACATTCTGAACCGCTATTCTTTTGCTGTGTCTTGTAATTGAGAAAACCATATATGGCCGCTATTCTGTAGCAGCCTTAATTCTTTATTTTGCGTTTTTCTTCAATCTCAGCCATAATCCACGGCTTTGATGTGTCGAAAATCTCCTCTATCGGGTGGCTTAGTTTCTCTACAAGAAGGTGTGTGTTGTCCTGGTGTTCAATATGTTCAAGCTCTTTGACCACATTGTTCCAGTCGTGGGTGGAATCGAGCAGGGTCACAAAGTTGTAAAGGTCGAAGTTGTTGATAATCATATTGTCGATACCTTCGGTCTCAATCTTTGAATGAGCTCTGGCCAGCTTGATTTCGCCCACTTCCTCAAGCACGTGCAAATACTTCTCGTAAAGCACATATTCATTGAGCAGGAAGGCTACGGTGCGGTCACTGAGCAGGTTCCATATCGCCGTGGGCAGCGGTCGTGCTACGAAGCGTCCAAGCATAAATGCTCCGGCCTTCAGACCGCTTAAATGTCGCTGTATGCACTGCTCCGAGGCCCGTTTGAAGAAGTCCACCTTACGGTTGTTGCTAAGTAGGTTGAACACCCTCGACTGGTCCAGATGGTCGCCCATCTTGCTCTCAAGCACCTGACGCACATACAATTCAGCGTTGTCGCTATACCAGTTGTTCACTATTCCGCGTGCTGTCTCAGGTTTGTTCTGAAGGTCGCAGCGTATCAGTCGAGCCAACTTGTTGACATCGGTGATGAAGGCTGCCTTGTCCGACGTAACTATTTGTTGGTAACGCAGATAGGCCTCCTTCATATCGGCAAAGAACTTCTCCTCTTCAGGCTCCAGCTTCACAGGTTCACCGTTGATGTATTTGGTGAAACGCGCCGGCTTGTAGTTTGCAACACCCTTGAATATAGTCTGCTGCTTTGATGAGATTGTAATCTTGTCCAGCTCGTGGATGACCATTCCCTCGCGGTTCACCAGACTGTTGTCGACCATCGCTATGCCGTAGCTTTGCAGGTCCATCAGGGCTGGAATGCCATATCCGCGGCAGGCTGTCACCACGTGGATGGCAGCGGGCGACATACTTAGGATGGCATCCAACTCGCCGAGGGTTATAGTATCCTCGGGTACAAAGCGTTCCTGACACAGGCACACCGACATACCGCTCTTTTTGAGCTCCTGGGCCCTTTGTGCCGAGAAGCAGAGTGTCGCGGTGATTGCCGTGCGAGGCAGAACGCTGAGTCCCTTGCCAAAGAAGTCGAGTTTCGACATTGAATGGTCGTCAATCGAATTGCTCACAATCTGGCGCAGATGATAAGGCTTTATGAGCGACACGACGTCGTGCTCTTCAATCATACCTTTGTTCAGCATATCTATCGAAGATATAAGGGCGGCTCGGCCCGTCATCTCCGACTTGTTGAGCTGAAGCACAGCGAAAAGGCTTGTCTTACGAGGGCGAGTCTCCACTGCGAACTCGATGGTTACGGGCGATTTATGCCTTTCCTCAAGCGAGTCGAGCAGCGGGTCAAAGTGGAATACGGCAGGGTATTCGGTCTTGATTTCGTTGCGGTTATAGTAGGACAGGTCTATCGACGTCACATCGCCGGTCATAATCTCCTCACCGAATATGTTGCGGTAGCTCTCCACCTGTCTGCCGCATCCTGTGCGGCTGTGATAGCTGTAGAGCACCCCAGGATACGATTCCTCGTTGCCGATGGTCCACACCATCTTTTGCAGGATAAACGACGGAAACGCCTGCTTGCCCTGCATAAATGTTAGTATAAGGTCTTGGTTGTTGGTGTAGAAATCACGCACGTACTCTATCAGTTTCAGTGCTTGGTAGTGGGCGTCCGACAGCAGTCGCTCTCCGTCCTCGCGGCACTCCACTATCGCGTGCTCCATAGCCGCTATTCGTTGCATCTGCTCGTCGGCCGTAAGTTCTATATCGTTGCGGTCATACTTCTTCTCAATAGAGAGCATCTCGCTGATTGTGTGCAATGTGCTGAGGTATACTCGGTTGGCTATGCCGCCACGGTGCTTGCCCAGACCCTTGTAGGCCGCTCGGGTTACGCCGACATTGAGCAGTGTCGGCATCAGGCCTGGGATATACTGCGGCATAGCGCAGCGGATGGCAAAGACCAACGGGTTTTCTGAGCTGCCCAAGGTGTAGGAGGTCATAATCTCAAGGTCGCGTATTGCCTGTTCGAGTATCTCGTGCAGCTTGTCCTTCTTGTTGAAGACCGCCGAAGTGATTATGCAGAAGTCGGGCACGGGATAGCAGTTGCGCGTCAAGTCAAGCAGCATACGCCCTTTGTAGCTTATTTGCTCGTCGGTGAAGTCTCCGTCGCTGAGTGTCGTAATCAAGTCCTCGGATTGGAATATCGTATTGTTGGCTACATATTGCTGGCATTCAATGCGGAAGGCATTCCTTATCTCCTCCAGCTCAGCGTTCTTCTGCGGGATGTGGCCTGGTGCCATCCGTTCATCGCACATAGCGTCGCCAAAGCGTTCGCGCAGCAGCAGTTCGAGAAAATGCTTCTGCCGCTCGCCGCGCTGCCGCATCAGGTAGTACATATCGTACCATCGCGGCGGGAACTCGTGGCGGCTGTCGTCGCCTTCCAGTTTGTATATCACGGTGCCGGGCTTGTTGCCCTTCAGTTGGTTGTCCTTGTCTTCTATGTTGCGGTTGAAGATTTCGCGCCCCATATCGGCGTATTTCTTCACCATAAAGTAGTTGGGGTAGCTTGCGCGGATAATAAAATCAGTAATCACGGTGAGGTTTATTGAGTTGATGTTAATTATTCAGAATCAGTGTTGCCGCCGAATCTATAATGTTGTCCCTGCCGGCGGCGATGGCAGCTGGGCTGAGGTGGACCACCTGGTCGGGCGGAACGCCCTGTTCATAGTTGATGCCGTCGGGGGCTATGGTCCGGCTCACGCCGAAGCGGTAGTGCCAGCCGTTGGGCAGTGCGCCGCCGGTGGGGATTGCCAGTCCACCGGCCGTCGTGTCGCCCATAACGGTCACGTTGGGGTAGCTCTTCAGGCAGAGAGCGAAGCTCGACGCAGCGCTGTAGCAGCCGCGGTCGGTGAGCAGCACGAAAGGCTTGGTGAAGGGCTCGTTGTCGCCGTTGTCGGGGGCATAGACCTGCTTGAGCGGGCCAAAGTCATCGTGTGCGGGTCCGGCCTTCATCTGAGTGGAATAGAGCAGCTGCCCCTGCGACGGCAGCAGCGCCATCAGGTTCCACTCGTTCTGTATCTCGCCGCCTCCGTTCTGACGGATGTCGAAGACGATGCCTTTGATGTCGGGATAGCGGTTGATGACGGTCTGCATCAGCGCTGTCGACGCCGAGTTGCTGAACGAGCTGTAGCGGATGTATAGCACCTGTCCGCCGGCAATGCTGTTGTATACCAGACCGCCTGTGGTGTGGTGATCGGCGCGCAGATAGTTGAGAGCCACAATGTTCAGGTCGAAGTTGGAGTTGGCATAGCGTTGCAGGTAGATCTGTTCGCTGCTTGCAATGTCGTAGTTGCCCCAGATGTCGACGTGGCCGTCGTCGAGGGTGTTGATCATCTTTTTGAGGATAGCGAAAAGGCTGTCGTTGCTCATTTCGTCGTATACTCCGGGCCTCAGCGAGTCGCGCACGGCGTTCCAGTCAACGTTCTTCACGTCGAAGAGCGAGTAGCGCTCGTCGATTTGCTGCCACAGATAGTCGAACGTGGCCGTAGCCGTAGCCTCGGTGTCGCGGGGCATAAATATCTTCTCGCAGCCGGCAAAGAGCATCAGCGCCAGCAGCGCCGTTGTTACAGTTTTATGATTCTTCCAGAGCACGAGCGTTTGCTTTTAAGTAAGACAATGAAATCGATGTGCAGCAGATGCGAAGCGTGGTCGAAACGCCACTGCCCGCTGTTGCCCGACGAGCGGTAAGTCCATAGGTAAGAGATTGATATGCGGTTGTAAGGGCCCGTCAAGATGTCCAATCCGATGTCGGTGTAGAGCGCGGCAAAGGGCTTGATGTGCCACTCGTAGTCATCGAACAGGGCGTCCATCACGGGCTGTGCGGCGGTGTAGTTGTCGATATAGGAATAGCCCGGACGCAGCACTGCCGCCAGCGGCATCAGGCCTATCTCGCAGTGCATCTGCTTGTCGGCCTTGTCGATGTCATAGCTGTTGAAGATGGTGTTAAGGTAGAGGTCTGCTCTCAACGACAGCTCGGGGCCGATGAAATCGCTGACGCCGGCAGCGGCGTTCTCATAGTCGGGATTGACCGTGACATCGAGGAAGTTGGCAGCGCCAAAGCCTGCTGAAAAGAACACATAGTGTTCCTTATGCCCCAGCGGATATTTGTCATCGTGCCCCAAATAGAGTTTGTCTTCGCTTTCGAGCGACCAGAGGCTTGTTATGTGCCGTTTCATCTTGAACCTTAGCGTGTTGCTGATGCCGAACGAGCCGAAGTTGAACTTGGGTTTCACAGCGTCCTCGAGGATGGCGACCGAGGTGAAGGCGTCGACAGTGGTGGTCCAGCGTCGCATACCGCCCAGTTCCAGCCCGACGACGGGCTGGAGCGCAAGGCCTTTGAAGCTTATCGGCGCAGTGCCCATATCGCGGTAGAGGGCGTAGCCCGCACCCGCGCCGAGGCGCAGCGAAGTCGTTTTGTAGCCCGAAGCGTGCTGAACGACAATCGTTTTCAGTTCGGTCGTGTCGCTCTTTTCTTGCGCGCCTGCGGCGGCAGGCCACAGGCAGGCAGCGGCCAAAAAAAGCAGCGCTATATGTATGTTTGTATGACGCATTATGGCTTGTAGTTCAAATGGTTAACGGCTTAAAAAAGCGTGGGTCGAAATCAGTTTGGGACTGCAAATATACAAAAAAAGGCCGACATCGCTCCAACTCAGTTCCAAAAAGGCAAAAAAGAGGAACCAACACCGTTTGTTGTCCGCTTGTTGTCCGCTTGATGTCCGCTTGTTGTCCGCTTTTAAAGCGGACAACAAGCGGACATCAAGCGGACAACAAGCGGACAACAAACGGTGTTGGTAGGGAGGAGGAGCGTTGTTTTTGTTGGCTTTTCGGGGTTTTTCTATTTTGGGTCGGCTGAGGAGTGTTTTCGGGTGGTGAAATGTGTTAGTAGTCGGTGGAAAAATAAATTTTGCCGAAAGAGGCGCTGTTTGCGAAAAAGTGTGTATTTTTGCAGAATTAAATCAAGAGACAGAATTATGGAGATTAAACTGGAAAAGATAGAGTTCGGTACGCTGCGCCGTTCGGTTATATTCTTGTATGGCAGCGAGGTAGCGATGCGTTCGCTGCCGTTCAAGCGCGAGGAAGGTGCGTATGTGGAAGAGAGGCGCAAGAGTGACATTTCGTCGTTGGTGGTGCTGAACCGCCTGCCGCAGAAGATATATGTTCAGAATTTCGACAGCGAGAAGCCGAGTGGCGAGACGCTTGAGAGCTTGCGCAAGGCTGCCGCCGAGCTGCAGCTGACGTTGGCCAAGGAGGGTGTGACGAGTGTGGCCGTTACGGGCGAGGGCGTGATACCCGAGGAGGTCGTTGCGTTTGTCGAGGGATTGGCAATGGCCAGCTACCGTTTCGACAAGTATAAGGCCAAGAAGGACACGCTGTTGGAGGAGATAGTGGTGAGCAGCCACATTCTCGACCCCAAATCGCTCGAGGAGAATGTTCGTCTGTGGCGCCGCATCAATGTGTTGCGCGACTGGGTCAACGAGCCGGTGATGTATCTCAATGCCCCCACGTTTGCCGATATGCTGAAGGCCGAGGCCGACAAGGTGGCCGGCGTGAAGTGCACCGTTATGGGCCAGAAGAAGATAGAGAGCCTGAAGATGGGCGGCTTGCTGGCTGTTAACCGTGGCAGCGAGGACGAGGCGCGCTTTGTGGTGCTGGAGTACAAGCCTGCCGACCGTGTCAACAAGAAGCCTGTGGCCTTGGTGGGCAAGGGCGTGATGTACGACACCGGTGGCTTGAACATCAAGCCCGAAGACTATATGACTGAGATGAAGTCGGATATGGCAGGCGCGGCGACTATGGCGTCAGTGGTGCTGGCGGCCGCCGAGAACGGCCTTTCCGTCTGGCTGAAGGCCTATCTGCCGATGACCGACAACCGTCCGGGAAAGAATGCCTATGCCGCCGACGACATCCTGCGGATGTACGACGGTACGACGGTGGAGATTACGAACACCGACGCCGAAGGCCGACTGATACTGGCCGATGCCATTGCATACGCCGACGCGGAGCAGCCGGAGCTGATAATCGATGCCGCCACGCTTACGGGCGCTGCGGTGCGTGCGCTGGGCGACGGCGCCGCAGCCGTGATGGGGCAGGATGCCGACGGGCCGATGGAGCTGCTGCGCATCGTCGGCGAGAATGTATACGAGCGTGTGGCTGTGCTGCCCTTCTGGAAGGAATATGATGAACTGCTGAAGTCTGAAGTGGCCGATATGATCAACTGCAACCTCGAGGCCAAGGCCGGTGCGATAACGGCAGGTCGTTTCCTGGCCCATTTCGCGCACCATCCCTATATCCATATCGACATTGCGGGTGTGGCGTTCTATGGCAAGCGTAGAAGTTTCTATGGCGCCGGCGCTTCGGGCTGGGGCCTCAGACTGCTCTACGCCTTCTTCCAGATGTATAGCGAGCGGAAAGCGTAAAAAGTAGAACCCTTTAACCCCTTTTTAACCCTTTAACCCTTTTCAACCCTTTCAACCCTTTCAACCCTTTTACCCTTTAAAACCTTTTAAGCGAAGCGAACCTTTAAAACCTTTTTACCCCAAAATATGACAAAGACTGAATCGCACAAGATAAAGGTCGCCATCACACACGGCGACATCAACGGTATCGGATATGAGGTGATACTGAAGACTTTTATGGACAGCCGTATGTTCGACCACTGCACTCCGGTGCTATATGGCTCGACCAAGGTGGCATCGTATCACAAGAAACTGCTTCCGCCGCAGATGCAGGAGCTGAATTTCAGCGCCATCAACGATGCGTCGCAGGCTATGGACCGCAAGTTCAATGTGGTGAATCTGATTCCGGACGAGATAAAGATAGAGATAGGCAAGTCGACGGAGTTGGCGGGCCAGATGAGCCGTATGGCTTTGGACCGTGCGTGCGAGGACTTGAAGCGTGGTGCAGCCGATGTGCTTGTTACTGCGCCTATCAACAAGAAGAACATCCAGTCGAAGGACTTTGATTTCCCTGGTCATACGGAGTATCTGTCGAGCAAGTTTGGCGGCAAGTCGCTGATGATGATGGTGTGCGACAGGATCAGGATTGGTATTGTTACCAACCACTTGGCGCTGAAGGATGTGCCGACGGCCATCACGAAGGAGCTGCTGATGGAGAAGATAGAGCTGATGCACAACTCGCTGAAGCGCGACTTCGGCATCCCGATGCCCAAGATTGCCGTTCTTGCAATCGACCCGCACGCCGGCGACAACGGTGTTATCGGCGATCAGGATATGACAGTTGTGAAGCCCGCCATAGACGAGGCTTATGCCAACGGTGTGCTGGTCTATGGTCCGTATCCGTCTGACGGCTTTTTCGGCAGCAGCGAGTTCAACAAGTACGACGGTGTTCTGGCATTGTATCACGACCAGGGCCTGATACCGTTCAAGCTGATGTCGTTCACCGAAGGAGTGAACTACACGGCCGGACTTGATGTTATCCGCACGTCGCCGGCACACGGAACGGCCTACGACATTGCCGGTAAGAACAAGGCCAGCGAGCAGTCGTTCCGCCACGCGGTGAACCTTGCGTGCGACATACTGCGCCACCGCAAGGAATATGATGAACTGACAAAGGATCCGCTGGAATGAAGAAACTGATGCTGATAGACGGGATGGCGATGGTCTACAGGGCGTACTATGCCTTGAACCACAATCCCCGTATGAACAGCAGAGGTATGAATACCTCGGCGGTGTTGGGCTTTACGACGACGCTGTATGACCTGCTGCGCAGCCAGAAGCCTACGCACTGCGCAGTGGCTTTTGACCTGTCGGAACCGACGTTCAGGCACGAGCGCTACGAGCAGTATAAGGCCAATCGCGACGCTATGCCTGAGGATATACAGCAGGCGCTGCCATATATACACAGGGTCATAGACGGCTTTGCGATACCTATTGTCACCAAGGCTGGCTATGAGGCTGACGATGTGATAGGTACGCTGGCGCACCAGGCAGAGAATGCCGGTTTTGACGAGGTGCTGATGGTTACGCCTGACAAGGATTTTGCCCAATTGGTGACAGACAATGTGCACCTGTACCGTTTTGGACGTATGGGCAAGCCCGACAGCATCTATACACCAAAGGAGGTTTGCGAGGCGTTTGGCGTTTCAGAACCGTCGCAAGTGGCTGATATTCTTGGCTTGTGGGGCGATTCGATAGACAATATTCCAGGCATTCCCGGAGTGGGAGAGAAGAAGGCCAAGCAGTTGGTGGGCGAGTTCGGCAGCGTGGAGAATCTTGTTGCCCACAGCGACGAAGTGAAGAACGAGAAACTGCGTGGCTTGGTAAAAGAGTATGCTGAGCAGGCATTGCTTTCGAAGGAACTGGCAACGATTTGCCGCGAGGTACCTGTGGAGCTGGATGAGGCTATGGTGGCAGTTACGCGGCCCGACTATGAGGGACTCGCGGCCATCTTTTCGGAGCTGGAGTTCAGGGCTTTTGCAAAAAGGGTTTATACTGACCTGAGTGTCAGTGACCCGGAACTGGCTATGAAACTGAACTTAAGGACCAAGGGAACCGGGAACGGAGAGCGGAAAGCGGAGAACGGAGAACGGAAAACGGAGAACGGAGAGCGACGGACGGCGAAGAAGGCTGACCCGCTGCAGGTGTCGCTGTTCGGCGAGGAACCGCAAGTGGCAGAAAGCGTTGTGCGGAAAGCGGAGAACGGAGAGCGCAGGACGGCGACGATTGAGACGTTGACCGAGTTGGAGAACAAGGACTTTGCCATTTTTCTTGACCAGGATGCGAAGAGCAAGGATGTGAAAGGACTGGCGTTTGCGACGGCCGATGGAGGAGCCACTTACCTGCCGTTTGAAGGGAATGAGTATTTCTCGTTTGTGCAGACGGCAATGGAGAATCCCTCGACACGCAAGGTCTGTTACGATTTGAAGCATCTGAAACATATCTTCCTTGACCACGATGTGCATATCAAAGGCGAGGTGTTTGATGTCCAGTTGGCGCATTATCTGCTTGATTCCGAGGCGCGTCATTTCTTGGATTTCATTGCTTCGAGTGTGCTTAACGAGAATTTGGACGAGACATCACCGGACTTTGCCTACACTGCAGCCGATGTGCTTTTGAAGCTTTATGAGCCTATGCGCCAAAGGCTGATAGACAATGATATGTATGCACTCTTCAGGGATATTGAGATGCCTTTGGTTGATGTGCTGGTCGATATGGAGCGTGAGGGCGTCAGGATTGATGTCGATGCCTTGCGGCAGTATTCGGCTGACTTGTCGAAGGAGCGGGATGAGATTGAAAAACAGATATATGAGGCAGCAGGAGTGCAGTTCAATATCGGCTCGCCCAAGCAACTGGGCGAGGTGCTTTATGAGAAGCTTAAGATTACGGAGAAGCCTCCGCTGACGGCAACAAAACAGTACAGTACGGCCGAGGATGTGCTGATGAAGCTGCGCGACAAGCATCAGATTGTGCCTATGATTCTGGAATATAGGTCGTTGAATAAGCTTGTGTCTACTTATCTTGACTCTTTTCCCAAATTGATAAACCCTGTTACTGGACGGCTGCATACGGTGTATAACCAGGCAGTTACGGCTACGGGACGTTTGAGTTCATCGAATCCTAACCTGCAGAATATACCGATAAGGACGGAGCGTGGCCGCGAGATACGCAAGGCGTTTGTGGCACGCGATGAGGATTACAGCATACTTGCTGCCGACTACTCGCAGATTGAACTGAGAATCATTGCGTCGTTGTCGAAGGATGAGCACCTTATGGAAGCTTTCAGAAACCATTACGACATTCACCGAGCAACGGCGGCTAAGATATATCATATTGACATTGAGGATGTCAGCAGTGAACAGCGCAGAAACGCCAAGTCGGTGAATTTCGGTATTGTATACGGTATCAGCGCGTTTGGATTGTCAGAGCAGCTCGACATTCCGCGCAAGGAGGCTGCTGCATTGATAGAGGAATACTTCCAACAATATCCTTCAATTAAGAAGTATATTGACGACAATATCGCTTTTGCCCGCGAGAATGGCTATGCGCAGACGCTACTTGGGCGTAGGCGTTATCTGTATGACATCAACAGCCGCAACGCGGGTTTGCGCCAGTTTGCCGAGCGCAATGCCGTCAATATGCCAATACAGGGCACATCGGCAGATATGATCAAGATAGCGATGATACGTATTTGGCGCAAGTTCAAGGAATTGAACCTGAAATCGAAAATGATTCTTCAGGTGCACGACGAGTTGGTGTTCGATGTCTACAATCCAGAGCTTGAGACAGTGAAAGATATAGTGAAAGAGGAGATGCAGAATGCGTTGCCGTTGACAATTCCTGTGGAGGTGGGCATCGATGTTGGACACAATTGGCTGGAAGCGCATTAATAAATAGTGAAATTGTGGAGAGTGTAGAGAAAATCATATTAGGTATTGACCCTGGCACAAGGATTTTGGGCTACAGTGTGTTGGAGATAGTGGACGGAAAGCCAAACGTTCTGGTGCTGGACGTGCTGTATCTAAAGCAGATAGCTGACTTCAACCTGCGTATACGCAAGATATTCGACTCTACGCTCAGAATAATAGATTCTTATCACCCCGACCATCTTGCTATCGAGGCTCCTTTCTTTGGCAAGAACGTACAGTCGATGCTGAAGCTGGGAAGGGCACAAGGCGTTGCAATCGCTGCAGCGATGAGTCGTGACCTTTCCTTTTCGGAGTATGAGCCGACTACTATCAAGCAGACGGTTACAGGCAACGGATTGGCAAGCAAGAAGCAGGTGGAGATGATGCTGCGCTCTTTGATGCAGTTTCCCGACGAGCCTCGCTACCTTGATGCTACCGATGCTTTGGCTGTGGCGTATACTTGCTTTGTGGAGCGCTCCAACCCACTGGCGGACGTGAGGGAACAACTGAAAGTGAAAGCAAAACGACAGACAAAGTCGCGACGCAAAGCGTGGGCCGACTATGTCTCTCAAAACCCTGAAATAATTGATAACTAACAAAAACTGATATTTATGGCAACAAAAGCAGGCGAAGGATTCAGTAGCTCGTTCGGAGCTATTATGGCAGCGGCTGGTTCGGCAGTCGGACTTGGTAATATATGGCGTTTCCCGTATATATGCGGCAAGTATGGCGGAGGAGCCTTCCTGTTGGTGTATATTTGCTTCGTGTTTTTCATAGGTATGATACTTATGATGAGTGAGTTCGTTATTGGCCGTCGTACTGGTGAAGACCCGATGAAAGCCTATCCCAAGCTGATACCGCATCGTCCGGGATGGAAGTTTGTGGGATTGGCCGGTTTGATTACGTGCTTCCTCATACTGGCTATCTATCTGGTCATATCAGGCTGGACGCTTAACTACTTCTGGGAGTCGCTGACAGGTACGTTGGCAGGCATTGCCGACGGCGACTTCGGCACGCATTTTAACGCGTTTGCCTCCTCAACGTGGCGGCCGGTCATTTTTGTGGCACTTTTTCTACTGTTTACGACCATTGTTATCATTGGCGGTGTGGAGAAAGGCATTGAACGTGTGTCCAAACTGCTGATGCCTATACTTGTAGTGCTTCTTTTGGTTCTCTGTGTGCGCTCGCTGACGCTCGATGGCGCTTCGGCAGGTGTCGCCTATTTGTTCCAACCCGACTTCTCCAAGCTTACGGGCGAGGGCATCCTGGCAGCATTGGGACAAGCCTTGTTCTCGCTGTCTGTCGGTATGGGAGTTATGATTGTCTATGGCTCGTATCTGCCTGTCGATGACAATATTCTGAAGACATCGGTATGGATTACCGTATGCGATTTTGCCATTGCCGTACTTTCAGGCATAGCAATCTTCCCGGCGGTGTTTGCTTGCGGACAAGACCCGACGGGTGGCCCTGGATTGGTTTATCAAGTCCTGCCTATGGTGTTCAATTCGTTGGGTGGAATCGGACGGTTCTTCTCCATTGTCTTCTTCCTGCTGCTTGCATTGGCGGCCCTGACTTCGGCCATCTCACTGCTCGAGGCTCTTACGCAATGGCTCTCAAGTGAGAAGGTAGGGCGTGCAGCTTCGGCAATACTAATGTCAGCTGCCGTTGTGCTGCTGGCTGTCGCTGCTTCGCTCTCATTCGGCGATGGCATTTGGAGTGGCTTCAAGCTTGGCGGAATGCAGTTGTTCGACCTGCTTGACAAACTGACTGGCACCATCTTGCCGCCTGTATGTGCTCTGATGACAATTCTGTTCTTCGGATGGTTTATGAAAAAGGACGATATCATCGACGAACTTTCCAACCACGGCACAGTCAAGATAGGCTATTTCAAAGTGTTCTATTATTTCCTTGCACGTATTGTGGCGCCTTTGGCGTTGCTTATCGTGCTGATTAGCGGTTTAATAAATTAATCCGTCGTCGTACAATGCACAGAATCCCTGTCATACTGGCTCTTGCGCTGCTTATGGTCTCCTGCAACTCTATTGTCAAGAAAAAGACGATAGATGCAAAGAGCGTTAATTTTGAGGCTACCTATAACGAGGACTTCGACAATGTCCTCTATCCCTCGATGTTGCTGGCTCTGGCTAACTATCGTGGTGATGATATGGACACTCTCTTTACGGTGAGTGTGGTGGCACCTCAAAACAATGCGCTGTTGCGTATTGTGGTTGACTCAACGGTGCTCAACTATGTGAGTATTACGCAGGAAATGCTGCCTAAAAAGGGGAATAAATACACTTTTGCCCCTGTCATCAAGTGGAAGTTCCAGAGTATGTACCGTATGCGGCAGCAAGGTATTATAGACCTTACTTTCACCTGCTACATCAACGACGAAGAGGTGGACGTAAAGAACATCCGGCTCAATTACCGCCCGACAAACGAGTGTCTTATGTCCTTGATAGGCAAGGACGGCCGCTACCACGACTATCGTTGGCTCTTTGCCGCCTATGTCGATGAAGACCATCCAAAGATTGACGGCATACTCAGCGAGATTTTGTCGCAAGGAATAGTCACTACCTTCGATGGCGCTAAGAATGAGAAGAAGGTCGAGACGCAGATGCGCGCCATCTGGTACTATGCCCTCAACAGAGGCCTTTCGTATTCCTCAATCACCTGTACTTCAAATGGTTCAAAGAAAACCAACTCCCAGTATATACGCTTCTTCGACGATGTCTATGTCAACCGCCAGGCCAACTGCATCGACGCTTGTGTCTTCTTCTCGTCCATAATGCGCAAAGTGGGGCTGCTGCCGGTCATATTTGTTGATCCTTGCCACGCCTATTTGGGTTACTATACCGACAAGAGTAAGAAGAAGATAGCACTCCTCGAGACAACCATCACAGGTTGGGTTAATCTGCCCGAACTTGATGAGCATTACGATGCCGAAAGCGGCTTGCTTGAAGAAAAATACTATGCCAAAATCTCAAAGTATCTTAACGACAGGCAGAAGGCAACCTATGAGGCTGGCAAAATGACACTCGAAGACATCAAGAAGGCTGTGGCCAACAATCTCTTCGACCGCGCCGCCGACTATCAGAAAGAAAACTATAAAAACAACCGCTTGCTCTATTCTGACACTTCTCAGCAGATGTACCGGATGTTGGTCATCGACGAAATGCGACCACTGATTTCTCCTATACCTGCCGTAGAAGAGTAAACCATAATAAAAACAACAGTTCAATGCGCTACGCCATACATCTTGCCTACAACGGAACCAACTATTGCGGCTGGCAGACACAGCCCGAGCTGCCCACCGTGCAGTTCACTCTTGAGTCGGCGCTGTCCACCCTGCTGCGCATCCCGATAGCCATTGTTGGCTGTGGCCGTACCGATACAGGCGTCCACGCATCCGACTTCTACGCCCACTTTGACCTCGACGGACCATTGGCCGACAACCTTGTGTTCAAGCTCAACAGCTACTTGCCGCCCGACATAGCCATATTCGACATCTTCCCCGTTGCCGACAACTTCCACGCCCGTTTCAGCGCCCTCTCGCGCACCTACAAATACTATGCTGCCAACGTCCGTCTGCCGTTCTCGCAGGGCCTCTATTGCCGCATCTACTTCAACCCCGACCTCGATGCTATGAACGAAGCCGCCAAGGTGCTGATGCAATATGATGATTTTACGAGCTTTGCCAAGCTGCACACCGACAACAAGACCAATATCTGTCACCTCACAGAGGCGCAATGGAGCAGGGAAGGGGAGATGCTGGTGTTCACCATAACATCCAACCGCTTCCTGCGCAATATGGTGCGCTCCGTTACGGGCACCCTCCTCGATATAGGACGCGGCAAGCTCACCATCGACGGCCTTCGTGCCATCGTTGAGCAGAAAAACCGTTGTGCCGCCGGAGTTTCTATGCCCGCCCAAGGCCTCTTCCTTACCAATGTCGCCTATGAATGGAGTAAACTCAAACTATAAATTCTTAGAACCAACCCTCCAATCCTAAAACTTTAAAACCCTAAATCCTCCAACCCTTTATGAAATACACCGAAGTAACAATAACACTCTCCAAACTTGAGCCTTATAGAGACCTGCTAATATACAGCCTTGGCGACGAAGGCCCATACGACAGTTTTGAGAACACCAATCAAGGCCTGAAAGCCTATGTGCCTACGGCTGACTATGACGAGGCGTTCCTTGAGCAAGCCCTCGACGAGGTCAGACAGATGGACGTTGAATGCACCTGTACCGTCAACGAGTTGCCTGACAAGGATTACAACGAAGAGTGGGAGCGTCAGCACCAGGCTGTTCTGGTCGAAGGCTTCTGCTACGTGCGTGCCCCGTTCCATCCACACCGCAACGATGTGAAGTACGAGATTGAAATAGAGCCTAAAATGTCATTCGGCACGGCTCATCACGCCACGACCTACCTTATGCTCTCGCTCCTCGAGGCTGAGCCAGTCGAAGGCCGTCGTGTGCTAGATATGGGCAGTGGCACTGGCGTGCTGGCCATACTTGCCGCGATGAAAGGCGCAGCTTACGTCGAGGCCATCGACATAGACGAATGGGCGTTCCGCAATGCTCAGGAGAATTTCGAGCGCAACGGCGTTAATGTCACTCCGTTACTTGGAGATGCTTCGCTGCTGACCACCGACAAAAGCTTCGACATCATTCTTGCCAACATCAACCGCAACATACTGCTGCGCGATATGCAGGCTTACGCACGTGTGCTGAAGTTGGGTGGTACGTTGCTGTTGAGTGGCTTCTACGAGCACGATGTCGAGGTGCTGCGCGACAAGGCCGAGAGCCTTGGCCTTCGCCTCGTTCAACAGAAGAGCCGCAATGAATGGACAGCCTTGAGGCTTGTGAATATTGGAGTTAAGGGAAGTTAAAGGACAATATATATTACCATATCAACGTATAAACGTATCAACGTATCAACGTCTTAACATATCAACAACTAAACAAATCAACAATTAAACAATAATAATATGGACCTTACAGGAAGAAGACAAAGCAACAATGTAGAAGACCGTCGCGGCAAGGGCGGTAAAATAGCTGGCGGAGTAGGTATCGGTGGTGCGCTGATAGCTGTCATTTTCGCACTCTTTATGGGTGGCGACCCGTCAGAAGTCATTCAACAGCTTGGTAGCCAGACGACCGAAAACGCCGAATACGTTGCTACCGAACAGGAAAAACAATTTGAGGTTTTCGCTCGTCAGATACTGGCAAGCACCGAAGATGTCTGGACGGCAGAGTTCAAGCGTATGGGTCGAACCTACAAGGCTCCAAAGCTGGTTCTCTTCCACGGCAGCGTACAGAGCGGCTGTGGCAACGCAAGTTCGGCAATGGGTCCGTTCTATTGCTCGGCCGACCAGTGTGTCTATCTCGACCTCGATTTCTTCAACGAGATGCCTAAATCGCTCGGTGCTGGCGGTGACTTTGCATACGCCTACGTCATTGCTCACGAGGTGGGCCACCACGTGGAACATCTGCTCGGTGTCCTCGGCGAAGCTCATAGCAAGATGGCGCAAGTATCTGAGACTGAGAAAAACAAGATAAGTGTCCGCATCGAACTGCTTGCCGACTTCTATGCCGGTGTGTGGGGTTACCACGAGAACAAAATGTTCGGCTCGCTCGAAGATGGCGACCTTGAGGAAGCCATCAATGCCGCTCAGAAGATTGGCGACGACTATTTGCAGAAGAACGCTCGCGGCTATGCCACACCCGAGTCGTTCACCCACGGCACGTCCGCACAGCGTATGCGCTGGCTTAAGAAGGGCCTCTCGACTGGCGATATGAGCCAAGGCGACACTTTCAGCCCTGCCTATAACACATTATAAACCGGCCATTTGACTGGCCATCCTAACCTGTCTTGTGTCGAGCGACACAAGGCAGGTTTATTTGTGCTCGATTTTGCTGGTGCGCGATGCCGAGAAATTGGTTTTCGGATTGCCCGAGTAGGAGAGGTGACTTGTACCACTCAGCTCCATCTCTATGTACTTGCTGCAGTCAATATTGGCCGAGCTGCATCCTGAAAGTCCTCCACTGACTTCAGATGCGTTGAGTTTCTCACCTCTGAAAGAGGATGTTCCGCTCAGGTCCATTTCAACTCTGTTGGCTTTGCCGGTCAGGGCGACACCAGAGGCACCACTCAAATCAGCATCGATGTCGTTGCAAGTGATGTGGGATGAAACTTTCGATGTTCCAGAAAGGTCCAAATCAATATTATTGGCCTTAAACGTTCCTTTTATCTCGCTTGCACCACTCAAATCGACATCCAGATTGGCACATTTTATGTCTGATTTGCAGGAGGATGTGCCACTCTGTGACAGCTCTACGTTTTTGGCTGTGATTGATGGGATGCGGATGTGTGAGGCTCCGCTTAGCTCGGTTTTGAAGTTAGTTGTGTTGATTGGCAACGATGTCGAAAAAGATGCAATTCCGTTCAGGGTTATCTTTGAAAGTCGCAGATTGTAAGGTATATACACATATCCGCATCGGGCGCCGTCGTTGGTGTTGAGGCTGCTCACACGGTCGAGGTCTACGACAAGCGTGCCGCTATTGTAGCGGACATTGAGATGGTTCTTAAGTTTCTCATTCACACGCACAACGATTGAGTCGACGGTGTCGCACATAACCACTTGGAAGCTGCGACCCGCATCAATTGCGTTGAAATTGGCAACGGGGAATTTGAACGTGACAAGCGCGTCTTTCTTGCTGATGGTGATTTTCTTGCCGCCTTTTTTGCCTTTTACAACGTATGAGTAGTTGTCGCAATTGAAAGTTACGTCGCGATCGGCAAAGTAATCGCCGAGGTCTTCCATCATATCTTCCAGAACCTCCATTGAGTCTTCGAAGTCTTCCATCGTTGACTCAAAGTGGTCGGCCATACGTTCTATGCGGTCTTCTGTTTGCGATGAACATTCGGATGCAGACAGAGCCACTGCAAATGCTAAGATGATTGCTGTTGTTTTCATTGTTTTTCTGTTTTATGTTGATTTGTTGATTGATATGTTTTATGTTGATATGTTTTATGTTGATATGTTGATAGGGGAGGGCTATTTGATTATGAAGCCGAATTTTATTGGATAAAGGTCTTGATTGGACGATTGGAACAGGGGTGATGTCGCCACCTGCAGGAAGAGTCCTATGTGTTGGAAACGCATATCTATGCGAAGGTCAATTTTGTAAGGCGCCAACGAGTTGCTGATATCTGTCACGCTTTGATGCTCAATGTTGCGGGTGTCGAGCTCGTGCTTCAGCCCGCAATGGCGCGTATTGATGGCAAGTGCCGGCAGCGCCGTGATGCCCATTTCATAGTTGTTCGTCCTGAATCCGAGGGTCACGGGCAGCGATATGTAGCGTGTCACAAGCCGGCTCGACCAATCATTGAGGTCGGTGCCGTCAAAATATTGATTGATAGCAATAAAGTCGCTGTAACTTTGGTTTGGAAGGGCATCGATTGCATTGCTGATATTGCCGTTGGCATCGATGTCGACAAGCGGGTCGGAGAACTTGTATATATCTGACTCGTACCCGACGCCTAACAAGAATTTAAAGTGTCGGGTCATAATGACAGCATACTGCGTTTCCAGCTGCCACGACGAAAAGGAGGTCTTCAGGTTGTATGCTCCGTCGAGTTTCGAAAGACCGTTGTACCATTGGTTGCCCCAATTGGTAAAAGCCCACAGGAACGATGGCGAGAAGCGGTCCTCGAAGTAGTAGTCCCAATCCTCATCCAAGTATTCCGATTCATCTTCAGCGACCTCGGTTTCTTCGGTGTCGAATTCCGAGCCGTCGAAAGTATACTGGTTGTACCAGCTGTTCCAGAAAGCGGTGTCCGTCGAATCAGGCACGGTAAACTCCTCGGAAACAACTTCGACAATTCCGGCTTGTTTGCGTTTCAAATCCCTAATATGTTCTTTATACTCCTCTTTTGATTTCCTCATTTGCTCTTTGGCCTCGTTCAACCGGCGGCGGGCATCCTCAATCGACTGGTGCAGCGCCATATTGTCCGTTGTCTCTAACGGCGTGTTTGTGAATGAGTTGACAATAATGGTGTCGGCTTGGAACTGATAGTCCTCGTCGCCGGGTTTTCCGTAGACGATTTCTGCCTGCCGGGTGCGGTTCACAAACTGCAGGTCGTTGCGTTTCAGATGCACCTCATATACCGCCACGCCGTCGGCGTCGTCGATGAGCAGCGTCGTTCCTTTTACGATGATGAAGTCGTTGCGGAATTTCCACTCTTTACTGTCGCAGTTCACATTGATGTAATTGACTGTGTCGTAAACAAGTGTCACTCGGCTCTTGCCAGTTGCCTGCAAGCGTGTGATGGTGCGGTCGATATTCTGTTGCACATTGAACTTGCCGTTCTGCGACACCGCAACCACCCGGCCGTTCTGCAACCCGACTACAGTCATCGACTTTGTTTGGCTTTTGTCTTCCTGGGCAAAGGCGTGTCCGCAGCCAATCAGCATCAGAAACACTGCGAGTGAATAGATTGCTTTTTTCATATCAGGTTATTTTTCAATAAGTTTACAGAATTGGTTATATAGATTTGTCTGGAACTCGAGGCGGCTGAGCCTAAGGCTGTTGAGCAAATCTTCAAAGGCATAGTTGCGTGCAGGACGCTCATCCGCAACACTGTCGATGTCGGCGTCGACGTATGTTATCAGCTGGTCGGTCACAATCGGCTCGCTGCTTTCAACCTCATCGGTCGACAAGGCAAGGTCGAACGGCAGGAACTTCGAGTTGTACATCGTGTCGTCCTCTTCGATATATGTTATCAGCTGGTCGCTGCTGGCAGGCTTGGCTGCCGTTTGCGCGATGGCTTCAACTGGCTGGACGTCAGATGCCTTAGGCGTTTTCTTGATGACAGGAGCGACTTCCGCAACTAATATTTCTGGTTCATTCTCAACGGTGTCGGCTATGACAGGGATTGATTCGGCTTCGTTCTGCGCCAGCATTGGCTGTTGAGCCGGCGCCTGTTCGCCCTCATTGCCAGACATAAAGTGCAGAGCCACAGTCATCAGCAGAAGCAGGCAGGCGGCAGCCGACACCTTGCTCCAAAGCGGCAGTACCGCTCTTTTGCGTGGCGTTGATGCAGCCATTTGGCGTAGCCGATCTTTGTTTGGGTAAACGGCTGTGGTGTCGGCCGTTATGCAAAGGCTTGGGTCGTAGCCGTCGGCCATCCGCTTCCATTCAGGATGCTGCGACAGGGCGGCTTCGACCATCGCTGTCTCGTCGGGCGTGAGCAATCCCTCCTTGTATTGGAATAGCACCAGCTCTATGTTGTTGTTCTCTATTTTCATATTGCTTTATCTGATTTTCATTTTAGTGAGTATTGTCTTCATTTTCATTCTTGCTCGAAATGCGGTGACTTGTACTGTCTTGTAATTCATACTGGTAATGTCTGCTATTTCGCGGTAGTCGTAACCTTCTATGTCGTGTAGCGTCAATACGGTGCGTTGCAGGTCGGTGAGTTGTTCGAAAGCTTTGACTATGGCGTCGTTGAGGTCGTAGTTGTCGAATGGAGTTGCTACCGTTTCCATTTCGGGTGCCATATCCGATTGCGCCGACAGTCTTACGTTGTTGTGGCGGATTGAGTCGATGATTTTCCTGCGAGCCACCGTAAGCAGGAATCCCTTGGAGTCGTCGAACGAGGCTTTTTCGTGTTGCTCCCACAATGCCGCAAAAGCCTCTTGCACAGCATCGTCGCACATCGATTTGTCGCTGCAGCAGCGCAATGCGAAACGATAAATATCGTCTGCAAATAAGTCTATTGCGTTGTTGTATTCGTCCAGCGTCATCTCGGGTTCTTTGCTTTTCTACTATATAATCGTTTCAGACCCCCAAAATGATACAGCTTGAAAAAATTTTTTTTCATTCGACCCCTGGAATGGAACAACGATTCTCGGTGGTGAAATTGGGGTAATAAATCTCCTTTGGGGTTATTTGATTGAAAATCAGTGAATAAGGCATAATATTCGCACCATATTATAACTGTTTTATTCTCAATATGTTGCAAGACCATCTTCGGTCGTTGTCCGCTCGTTGTCCAGTTGTTGTCCAGTTGTTGTCCAGTCACGAACGGACAACAACTGGACAACAACTGGACAACGAGCGGACAACGACCAGTGTTGGTGCGGGGCGGATGCAGCGGAAATACAGAGGTTTCGCGTGCGGATGGTGTTGTCTTCGCACGTGGGAAACTGGAAGTGTGTAAAAAATGGGGTGGGGTAGGGTGGTGTCGGGGTGGTGAGGCGGCGTCTAATACTTGTCGAATTCGCAGATTTCGAGGTCTTTCGGGTGGTCGTCGAGGGTTAATCGTACCAGTGTGGCTACGCGGTGGAATCCTTGTCGGCCAGCGGCGCCCGGATTGATGTGCAGCAGGTCATAGCCCTTGTCGTACATCACGCGCAGTATGTGCGAGTGTCCGCAGACGAAGATGTCGGGGCGTTCGGCTATAATCAGCGGCAGGATGTGCTTGTCGTAGTGGCCCGGGTAACCGCCGATGTGGGTCATAATTATCTTGTGTCCTTCGCGCTCGAAGAGTTGCGTCTGCGGCAGCAGGTGGTGCATATCGGAGCAATCCATATTGCCGAATACGGCGACGACGGGTTTGAATTCGCGGAGCTTGTCGAGCACGTCGATGCCTATGTCGCCAGCGTGCCAGAGTTCGTCGCATTCTGCGAAAAAGGTGTAAACCTGTTGGGGGATGGTGCCGTGTGTGTCTGAAAGGATGCCGATGCGAATCATTGCGGTTGGATTATTGTTTGCATTGTTGTGTGGGAAATAACGTGAAATAATGAAAAATATTTGTATTTTTGTAAAAAATATTTTGTTTGATTATTTGTATAAAAGACTAAATGCGAGAAGGTAAGGGCAAGAGCGGAGGCAAAGCGCTCCGCGGAAACAGATATTTTGCGCCGTTTTTGATGATTGTTGCGGCCGCCTTTTGGGGCGCGTCGTTCATTTTTACCAAGGGCCTGTTCTTGAATGAACCGGCTATTACGCCTACCATCATTCTGACTGGCAGAATGCTGATTGCCACGCTGTTCACGGTGCCGTTGCTGCTGTTAACGGGCAGGTTGGAGCGCATCAAGAAGGGGCATCTGCGCTATTTCTTGATACTGGCTTTCACCGAGCCGTTTTTGTACAGCATCTGCGAGACGGGCGGCGTGCAGTATGTGTCGGGCAGCCTTGCGTCGATTATCGTCGCCACGATTCCGCTGTTTATCCCTTTCGGTATGGCGCTGGTTTACAAGGAGCGGCTCAAGGTGAATGCCGTCATTGGCGTGCTGCTGTCGCTGGTGGGCATCGCGCTGATGTCGCTCAACAGCGATTTCTCGTTCTCGGCAAGCCCCAAGGGCTTGGCACTGCTTGCCTGTGCGGTGTTCATCGCTGTGGTTTACACTCTTATACTGGTCAAGGTGCTTGATCACTACCATCCGATTACGATAACGTGCTATCAAAACCTTATAGGCCTCTTCTACTTCCTGCCGCTGATGCTGGTGATGGATCACGAAAGCCTGCCGCTGCTGTCCTATTCGCCCAAGATGTGGCTTATGCTGGCCTTTCTCGGTGTGTTTTGCTCCACACTGGCGTATATGCTGTTCAACTACGGCGTGAAACGCCTTGGAGCCACATCGGGCTCGGTTTACAACAACATCATTCCCGTGTTCTCTCTGCTGCTGGCTCTGGCCATAAGGCAGGAGTCGTTCAGCTGGCTCAAGGTGGTGGGAATGGCGATAGTGCTTTTTGGATTGACTGTGGCTCAGCGAAATGGGAAAAGAAAAGAGATTTCGTCGGATGCTGTACAATAAATAAACGCTTATGTCGTTAAACATAGATATGAGAAAGGTAAGAAACATCATAATATGCTCGCTGCTAATGGCTTTGGTGGCCGTTGGATGCGACCGCTTCGAGGGCGACACCGAGGTGCCGTCGTATATCAAAGTCGACGCTGTCGTCGTTGAGGACAATCCTTCCGACTCGTGGAGCCCTGACAAGGGCTTTTTCTCGTCGAATGTGGATGCCGTCAACATAATCATCTGGAAGAGCGGTGATACCGCCGAGACCAACCTCGGCACTTTTCAGCTGCCCTGCAAGGTGCCTGTGCTGCGCAGCGGTGTCATCGACCGTATGCGGATAGTTCCAGTTGTGAAGCAGGACGGCGTTGCCGGCAAGCGCATCTCATATCCTTACTATGAGCCAATCAACTTCACCGACGTGACCCTTGCTGCCGACTCGGTGACGGACTTCGACACACTGCGTACACGCTATATCTCCAAGTCGTTGATGAAGGTCCTGTGGCAAGAGTTCTTCGAGCCGGGCCCTGGTGAGATAACGTTCGACTCGACGGTGAAGCGCTGCTACAGCCTCGACACCGTGCCTCAAGGCTACGGTGGCTACGGCTGCGGCGTGGTGCGTGTGCCCGAAGGTGCCACCTACGTCAGGTTTGCCACCGACACGACCTATACAATCACCGACCCGCAAGCCGTTGTGTATTTGGAGATGGACTACTGGAGCGACTTCGATTTCAGCGTTGAGCTCAAGAACCCCGCCTATCAGGACGGGCCGGTGGAGCTCTACTCGCATATGACCATTTATGGCAAGCCGGAGCGCGGATGGCAGAAGATATATATCAATATCGGGGCTCTGTGGTCGAAGCACTTCAACCATTACCCGCACATCAGGCCGCATTTCACTATCCTCAACGACGAGGGCAAGAGCGGCAACCTCTTTATTGACAACGTTAAACTGGTGGTGTTGTAGATTGTGAAACGTGAAATGTGAATCGTGAAAACAGGACGTCAGACAGCAAAATATATCTTGTGGGACGCTTTCGCGGCGCTCGTGGCTTGGGCTGTGTTTTTCTTCTACCGCAAGCTGTCGATCGAGCACAATCGTTTTGACGATGTCAACCTTGTGTTTCAGGACCGCAATTTCTGGTGGGGCATCGTGTTGCTGCCTATTGCTTGGTGCTGCTTCTATGCCATTCTGGGTACCTACAAGAATGTGTTTCGCAAGGCTCGCCTCAAAGAACTCCAGATGACCTTCTGGGCATCGCTGATAGGTGTCATTGTCATATTCTTCGCGCTTCTGCTCGACGACAACATCTACTCCTATCGCACCTATTATGTCAGTTTCCTGATGCTCTTTGTGCTGCATTTCGCGCTGACCTACATCGGGCGGCTTTGCATAACATCACGCACGGCACGCCTGATACATACACGCAAGATTGGCTTCCCGACACTGCTTGTGGGCAGCGGCGAGAAGGCTTACAATACTTACCTTGACCTTGACAGCCAAGCAGTTTATTCGGGCAACCTCTTTGTGGGTTTCATCAAGGTAAACGGCTACACCGACGAACGTTTGGCGCAAGCTATGCCTTATCTCGGTGACACGGAGGCGATTAACAGCTTGATAGAGAAGTACAATATCGAAGAGGTCATCTTTGCAATTGATGACCGCGATGACACGAAGATAACACAGATTATACGCCTGCTTGATAGCAGAGACGACGTGATTTTGAAGATTACGCCCAATATGCGCGACATCGTTTACGGCTCGGTCAAGCTCAACTCTATTTTCCACTCGCCCCTCATCACCATCAATCCGCGTCCGATGGAGGAGTGGCAGTACTCGGTCAAGCGACTGATGGATATTCTGTTGTCGCTGCTGGCACTCGTGCTGCTCTCGCCGGTGTTCCTTGTCACCGCCATTATTGTGAAGTGCACTTCGCCAGGACCTATCTTCTATGCGCAGGAGCGTATTGGCTATCGCGGCAAGCCGTTTAAAATGCACAAGTTCCGCTCGATGTATGTCGATGCAGAGGCTTCGGGTCCTGCTTTGTCGAGCGACGACGACCCGCGCATCACACCCTTCGGTCGCATTATGCGCAAATATCGCCTCGATGAGATTCCGCAGTTCTACAACGTGCTGAAAGGCACTATGTCGCTTGTGGGTCCTCGTCCCGAGCGGCAGTATTTCATTGACAAGATTGTGGAGCGGGCGCCTGAATATATGCTGTTGCATAAGGTTAAGCCTGGCATAACATCGTGGGGGCAGGTCAAATACGGCTACGCTGAGAATGTGGACGAGATGGTGGAGCGTCTGCGCTATGACTTGCTTTATTTGGAGAATATGTCGCTTGCAACCGACATCAAGATATTGCTTTATACGGTTTTGATAATCTTCCAGGGACGAGGAAAATAAATGAGAGTCAAAGTGGAAGTATAAACAGACAATGGTAATCATAAATAAATCAACAAAATAAAAAAAATCTAAATGAAAAAAACAATTTTAACCATTGCAACTATGGCATTAATCGCTACGGGTTGTCACAAGAAAGCCGAATTGACTTCGGGTATCAACCTCGACAACCTTGACACAACCGTGTCGCCGCTTGAAGACTTCTATCAGTACGCCTGCGGCGGCTGGATGAAGAACCACCCGCTCGATGCTGAGCACTCGCGCTACGGCTCGTTCGATTTCCTCGCAGAGGAGAACCAGAAGCAGCTCAAGGGCATCATCGACTCTGTCTCTGCCAACAAGAACGAAGCTGGCTCGATTGCCGACAAGATCGCTACGCTCTACAACATTGGTATGGACAGCGTCCGTCTGCAGGAGCAGGGTTGCGAACCCCTCAAGCCCTACCTCGAGGAAATCAACAACCTCAAGACCCGTGAGGACATCTGGAATGAGATCATCAAGATGCACCATCGTGGCAACCACGTATTCTTCGGCGTTTTCGGCGAGGCTGACAAGGACGACGCCAAACAGTGCATTGCTTGGGCTTACCAGACAGGTCTGGGCCTTGGCGACCGCGACTACTACCTCCTTGACGAGGGCAACAACGCTAAGCTCCGCGTCGGTTATGTCGAGCTGATGACCAAACTCTTCGCTATGGCCGGCTACGACCAGATGAGCGGCATCAAGGCCGACAAACTCGCCAAGATGGTTATGGACTTCGAAACCCGCCTTGCTAAGTCGCACCTGACTCAGCTCGAATGCCGTGACCCCTTCGCAACCTTCAACCGCTACACTCTTGATGAGGCAACCAAATTCACTCCCAACATCGACTGGAAGGGTTATTTTACCTCGATGAACATTCTCGACGGTATGAAGAGCTTCAACATCGCAACTCCCAAATGTCTCGCCGAGGTCAACAAGGCTTTGGCTGATGCCGACATCAACACCATCAAGGCTTACTTCGCTTGGCACGAGATCAATGCCGCTGCCTCTTACCTCAGCGACGACTTTGTAAATGCTAAGTTCGACTTCTACGGCAAGCAGATGAGCGGCAAGGAAGTCAACCGTCCACGCTGGAAACGCGTCACCGACGTCGTTGACGGCGCTATGGGTGAGGCTCTTGGCAAACTCTATGTCGAGAAGTATTTCCCCGCAGAGGCCAAACAGCGTATGGAGGTCCTCGTCAACAACCTTATCGAGGCTCTCGGACAGCGCATCGATATGGCTACTTGGATGACCGATCAAACCAAGGCCAACGCACACGCTAAGCTCAGCACTATCTACGTAAAGATTGGCTATCCCAACAAATGGCGTGACTACAGCGGACTTGAAATCAAGGACGACAGCTACTATGCCAACATCGTTCGCAGCAACGAGTTCGATATGGATTATATGCTCAGCAAGATCAACAAGCCCGTCGACCGCGATGAATGGGGTATGACTCCGCAGACGGTCAACGCCTACTACAACCCGACAACCAACGAAATCTGCTTCCCCGCAGCTATCCTCCAACCTCCTTTCTTCCAGTTCGATGCTGACGATGCCGCTAACTATGGCGCTATCGGTGTTGTCATCGGTCACGAGCTGACCCACGGCTTCGACGATCAGGGTCGCAACTACGACAAGGACGGCAACCTCAACGACTGGTGGACCGAGGAAGACTCTAAGAACTTCGACAACAACAAGCAGGTCCTTATCGACGCCTTCAATGCTGTCAAGGTTCTCGACGATCCTGAAACCTATGCCAACGGTGCCCTCACCCTCGGTGAGAACATCGCCGACAACGGAGGTCTGCACGTCAGCCACCTTGCTATGATGAACGCTATGGCTAAGGGTCAGATCAACAAGGACAAGATGGACGGCTTCACTCCGCAGCAGCGTTTCTTCCTTGCTTATGCAGCTGTTTGGGCTTCGAATATCCGTCCCGAGGGTATTCTCCAACTCACCCAGATGGACGTCCACTCGCTGGCTCGCAACCGCGTCAACGTTACTCTGCCTCACATCGGCGAGTTCCACGATGCTTGGGATGTCAAGGCTGGCAACAAGATGTGGCTCGATCCCGACAAACGCGCCCAGCTTTGGTAGTGTAAGGCTGCCGACGTCCGCGTCGGTTATTACCGAAAAGTAACTCATTATAAAACGGAGGCAAATGCCTCCGTTTTTTTATGCGTCAATTGTATGGCGCAGCTAAATCTTTTGCTCATATAGGCAGTTTTGGTTTTTTTTTTGTATTTTTGCAAAACAAAACCAATGTTATGAAGCAACGTATTGCTCTGCTTATCAAGTTATACATTCTCTTGCTGCTCCTTTTCGTGTTGCAGAAGGCGCTCTTTATGCTTGTGAATATGGGTTATGCCGACGGCGCGCCGTTCGGTGAGTGTGCGCTTGCCCTTTGGCACGGATTGCGCTTGGATTCTGTCGCTGCGTCCTATCTGCTTATAATTCCGCTTCTGCTGGCTGCTGTCAGCTGTATAGTCAGAAAGATGCGCCTTGGGAAGGCTTTGGACTTTTACTATGTTCCAATAGCACTGGTTATGGCTCTTGTCTTTGCCGCCGACCTTGTACTCTACCACTTTTGGGGGGCCAAGATTGATGCCAACGACCTGATATATGTATTGAAACCAAAGGATATGTTCGCCAGCGTCAGTTGGTGGACGATACCCATAGGCATAGTGCTTATAGGTGCTTTAGTTTGGTTCTATATTTTCTGCTTCCATCGTGTGACAGGGAAGGACTACAAGCCTGTCGCCAACCGCTGGGCGGCACTGTTCTTTATTCCGCTGGCAGGACTGGTGTTCCTTGGTATGCGTGGTGGCGTATCGCAGTCAACAGCCAATCCGTCCTATGCTTATTATTCCAATCATTCGTTCTGCAACCACTCGGCTTTGAACCCGCTTTTCAATATGTTCCACTCGCTGTCCAAAAAGGAAAATCTTGAAGATGAGTTCAATTTTATGACCGACAGCGAGGCTGAAAGCATTGTGGCTCCCTGTTTCGTGACAAGTGCTGAGATTACAGACACTTTGCTTTCTGTGACAAGACCTGATGTGTTGCTTGTCGTATGGGAAGGCGGTGGTTGGGATATGACGATGAACGACAGCGTCGCTCCCAACCTGATGCGATATGCATCTGAGGGCGTGCTGTTTACCAATTGCTACGCCAACAACTTCCGTACCGACCGAGGACTTGTGTCTATCCTGAATGGCTGGCCTGGGATGCCCACTACGTCGCTTATGAAAATGAGCGGGCTCTGCGGACGGCTTCCCTCCATAGTGCGCACGTTGCGTGGTGAGGGCTATGCGACACGCTTTGTTTATGGTGGCGATATCGACTTCACCAATATGCGTGGCTATATGCTTGAAACTGGTTTCGAGAGTGTTGCCGGTGGCGAGGATTTTGGCCGTCAGGCCAAACTTAGCAGCTGGGGTGCTCCCGATGCCTACACGTTGCTGCCTTCGGTGCTTGGCTATGACAAACAAAACAACAAGCCGCGGATGGACGTCATCCTCACCCTGAGCAGCCACGAGCCTTGGACCGTGCCAATGCAGCGTCTGGCCGATGACCGCAAGAATGCGTTTGCCTACACCGACTCCTGCCTGGCGGTGCTGATAGACAGCTTGAAGCGGATGCCCGTCTGGGACAGCTTGCTTGTCATTATCGTTCCCGACCACGGAGTGCCGCTCTCCTCCTCGCAGTCGACAAGCGACTACAGGGTGTCGCACATCCCTATGGTGTGGATCGGCGGTGCGGTGAAGAGCCCTCATAAAGAAATCGGCATTATGATGAACCAGAGCGACATAGCGGCAACGCTTCTGTCGCAGATGCAGCTCGATTCCAAGCCTTTCCCTTTCAGCCGAAACGTCCTTTCCCCTCAATACACAAGCAACTACCACTTTGCCGTCCATTGTTTCAAAAACGGATGCAACCTGATTGATACGGAGGGCGTAACGCGCTTCGAATGCGCCGACAACTCGGCAACGGCCCTCTCCGGCTCGCACGGCGGCAACGAGGCGACATTCATCAAGGCGATGCTGCAGCATATCTACAAATCAACTGCGGCCGTCTTCAAAAAGTAAAGTATATATCACAAACATAATAAATAATCCAATGAAAAAAAGTACATTATTCGTAATCGCAGCCGTGGTTGTAATGGCTGCAAGCTGCTGTGGCGGCAAGGAAGAGTGTTCCAACGGCACTGTCAACGCCACCGATGCAACAATCAACACTATTATGCAGCGCAAGAGCGTGCGCTCCTACACCAGCGACACTATCGCCGCCGACGTGATGGAAAAACTGCTCCGTGCCGCCGTCGCCGCCCCGTCGGGAATGGACGTCCGTCCGTGGCATATCGTCGTTATGACCGACAAGAGCCAGTACGACAAGCTGTTTGAGGGCAATTTCAATATGGAGAAATTCCAGCAATCTGCCGCTGTGGTCATCTTCTGTGCCGACACCACCGTTACGCGTGCTCCGCGCGAGAACCCCAACGGTCCTGTCGAGACCAAGCCTAACAGCATTTGGCGTGACGATATGGGGGCCTGCACAGAGAACTTCCTCCTTGCTGCCGAAGCCTATGGCCTTGGCGCCGTATGGACGGCCTGCTATCCTTTCCACGACCGTATGGACCCTGTGGCTGCCTATCTCAATCTGCCCGGCAACATTGTGCCCTACAGCATCGTTCCTGTTGGCTATCCTGCCGGCGACGAGCAGCCCAAGGACAAGTGGAACCCCAAGCGCATACACTACAACCGCTGGTAATGCCCGTCAAGGCATAACACAAAAAAAAGAAAACAGGACGACAGCCGTCCTGTTTTCTTTTTGCATTATTGGCGTATGTCACATATACTTGAATTCTTCAATCTCTCTGCGGTCACGCTTTGTCGGGCGTCCCGAGCCACGGTCGCGCTTCTCGAAGCCGTATTGACGCGCCATCTGTATGCGCTCATACTCCTCTTGCGGCGTCAGGTCTGTCAGGTAGTTCTCCACCAGTTTCGCTCCCACGCGGTTGCCCAGCAGGGCCTTCACCTGTACGGTCCGGTGCATCTGGTCGATGTTCAGCTCGTAGATCTCGCCTTCGCTGATTTCGTGCGACGCCTTGACAGGCATTCCGTTCATCTTCACGCGACCCGACCTGCAGGCGTCGGTAGCCAGGCTTCGCGTCTTGAACAGTCGCACGGCCCACAGGTATTTGTCAATGCGTATATCGCTCATTTGGCGCGGAAATAAATGTTCATAGGCACACCGTGGAAGTCCCACATCTCGCGCATCCTGTTCTCCACAAAGCGACGATAGGGGTCGCGAACATATTGCGGCAGGTTGCAGAAGAACACAAACTGCGGATAGGGGGTGGGGAGCTGGGTAATATATTTGATTTTTACCCATTTCCCTTTCACGCTCGGCGGTGGATTCTGCTCCTTGACGATAGGCAGCAGGGCATCGTTGAGCTCCGATGTCGATATCTTGCGGCTACGGGCGTTATACACCGCGCGAGCGGTCTCCAGCACCTTGTGGATGCGCTGCTTGTTGATGACCGACGTGAAAACAATCGGCACGTCATCGAACGGCGATATGCGCTCGCGTATCAGCTGCTCGAACTCTTTGTGCGTATTGTTGTCTTTTTCAATCAAATCCCACTTGTTGACGACTATCACCACGCCTTTGTGGTTGCGCTGAATAAGGCCGAAGATATTGAGGTCCTGCTGCTCAAGCCCCTGCGAGGCGTCAAGCATCAGTATGCACACGTCGCTGGCTTCTATGGCGCGCACCGAACGCAACACCGAGTAGAACTCCAGATCCTCGCTCACCTTGCTCTTTTTGCGCAGTCCCGCCGTGTCGACAAAGTTGAAGTCGAACCCGAACAGGTTGTAGTGCGACAGCACCGAGTCGCGCGTGGTGCCTGCAATGGGCGTCACAATATTGCGCTCTGTGCCGGTGATGGCGTTGATAAACGACGACTTGCCCACGTTGGGGCGTCCCACTACGGCTATGCGCGGCAGCCCATCGCTCTGCTCTTCTTCGCCTTCGTCAAAGTCGGCCACCACAGTGTCGAGCAAGTCGCCCGTGCCACTGCCGGTGATGCCGGCAATAGGGTATAGTTCACCCAATCCGAGAGCATAGAACTCGCCTATAGTCTCCTGGCGTGCGGCGGTGTCGCATTTGTTCACCACCAGCAGGACTTTCTTCTTGCAGCGGCGCAGCATATCGGCCACATCTTCATCCATCGGCGTAAGGCCCTCTTTGGCGTCGACAAGGAACAGGATGACGTCGGCCTCGTCTATGGCCAGCGCCACCTGTTTGCGTATCTCGGTGTCAAACTCGTCGTCGCCGCCAATCACATAGCCGCCGGTGTCGATGACCGAGAAGTGCTTGCCGTTCCAGTCGCTGTGGCCGTACTGACGGTCGCGGGTCACGCCGGCAGTCTCGTCGACGATGGCCTTGCGCTCCTCTATAAGTCTGTTGAAAAGCGTTGATTTGCCCACATTCGGGCGTCCTACAATAGCTACAATATTAGACATATTTCTTTCTCGAAATTCTCCGTTCAATAATCATTATTCGCTCGCCTCCTCGTCCACCGAAAGCAGTATTGCTTCCGGCAGGTTGTCGTCGATTATACCGAAGCAGTTGAGGGCGGCATAGCTCTTTGTGAAGTAGGCGATGCCATAGACGGTGTCGCCCTGATACAGCATCCTCGACGAGCGGTAGGCTATGATGGCGTTGCTGTAGCTGCCGCTGGCGTTGGTATACGAGCCGCCGATGCTTTCGGGCGACTTGATGTCGAGGATGTAGGCAAGCTGCGAGTTGGAACACAGCTCGCCGCCCACCACGACGCCTTTGAACCGAAACTCCTCGATGTCGCGGTTGCAGGCAGCGAGGAGTACGGTGGTAATCGTTATGATTGCTAAAAGTATCTTTTTCATTGGTTGGTATTAATTATTTCTTCGTTTCTTATCTCTCCGAGCTGCTGCCCAGGAAGAGGTTGAGACCCACCGAGACATTCAGATGCTTGGCATCTACAAGGTAGAGGTTCGAAATGTAGTCGAGGAAGGTATAGATCTGCAGCGTGCGGAAAGGAGTGAGGGTAAGGCCCACACCGGGGTTCACCCAGCTCCAGCTGCCGTTGCTGCTCAGCACCGATGCCGATGCCACCACCTCGACCCAGTCGTGGATGTTGACGCGGGCAAGAAGCGATGTGCGGCTGTAGAAGCCCACGTTCTGGGTCTTGAAGACATCGCCTACCTTGACCAGGCCGCGCTCAAACTCGCCGTGGAACAGCAGGCCGGCGCTGACACCAGGCGTGAGGTGGAACATACCGCCCACGTTGACTTTGGTGGGTATCGAGGTCCAGTAGTCGCTGCCTCCGTCTACAACCTTATATTCGGCCAGCGACGACAACGAGTCGATAAGCATCTGGCTGTAGGTCGAGTCGAGCGTACCGCCGTGCATCAGGTTGCTGACATCCATACCACTGAAAGTGAAACTGTTGTTCTCGCGTGCCGAGACCACCTTCTTGATGTTCTCCGTCCAATGGATTCCGGGGCCGAGGTCAATGATCGAAGCCGATACCTCGAAGAGGTCGTTCTCGTAGTGGGCGCCAAGGTCGAAGTTAAGACCGTAGTTCTTCGGGAAATAGCTGCCAATCTCGAAGTTGGTCTTGCCCGAAACCGTGTCGCGTATCAGGTTGACGGCGCCGGCATAGTTCATATCGAGGTTGAGGTCGGCGGTCATCGTCGAGTAGTCGGGGGCTGTGGTCAGCGTGAGCGACGACCCAGCGTTGGAGAGGTCGAGGTAGCCCACAAGCATCTTCACACGTGCGCCGATGGTCAGATGGTCGTCCATAAGGCGTATGCCTACGCCCAAGGCTCCTTCGCCGTATGCACGGGCGCTGATCAGGTTGCCGTCAAGCAGCTCTATTACATCGTCACCCGTATGGCCGTAGTTACCTTCGTTGAGGAACGTCACCAGACCCTGTGGCAAACCGAAACCAAGGTCCACCTTGGCCTGAGCCGAGAGGGTAAGGAAGAACTTGCCGAAGTTGAGGCCAAGGCCCACGGCGTTGACATTGGTACCGAAGCGTATCTTTTCGCCGTTGGCCAGCGTGTCGAGCAGGCTGTTGGCGTTGATGTAAGTCTTCTGTGCCGCCGTATCCACCTGGAATATGCTGGAGTAGGCGAGGGGACTCGAGAAGTCGAGGTTGGCGCCCGGCAGCGAGAGGTATACTCTCGAGCGGCTCGGGAAGAAAGCGGGGTTGGCCGTGTTCATCAGCGGGTTGCGCGACGAGCCGTACATAATGTTGCTCTGGGCGTTGAGCACCTCGGGCATTGCCATTGCCACCATCAGCAGCGCCACGGCTGCCAGTCTTGCTACGTTCTTTCTCATCTTGCACCTCCTTTCTGGCTTTCTTCCGAACTGCCGTTGCCGCCTAAATCAATGTCAAGTGTATACTCGGGTTTGAGTTTTGCCCAAACACGCAGGTTGAGCTTGTCGTTGCCCTGTATCGACACACGGTTGCGCACAGGGTCGCCCGTAGGCGACGTGTTGAGGCCTGCCATCAGACGTATCTTCTTGGTGTTCAGCAGCGCCTCGAAGACGGGCTTCGTTATTGGCACCTGTACAAGCGTCTGCTTGGGGTTCGTTGCCGTGTAGAGGTTGGTGGCGGGGTTGAGGGCAACCTCGGCACCCTCGACAACGGTCACGGTGGGGTTGAGAATGTCGCACATAACCACATCGTTGGCGTCGACAAACTGTGCACTCACCAGCAGCGACATCGGTATGCCGTTCTGACAATCGAGATATATCATCGACGAGTCGATGATTAAGTCATCAAGTCTGAACGAAGGCTCGAAGTTGATGTCGGTCTGATAGCGGAGGTTGTCGATATATGCCGACACAGGGAATCGCACCTTGATGTCGCCGTTCATATCGATGGCCGTGACACCGATGGAGTCGGCCACAAACTCGTTCTCGCTTATCGTCGAGGCGAAGAAGGCGGCTTCGAAGGCTATGTTCATACGGGCACCGTAGTGTATTTCCTTCGGGCGATGGTTGATAGCCGCGCTGATGTCGGTGTTGTTGAACAGCGTTATGTACTGTCCGGCAATGAGGTTCTCGATGGGTATCGAGTCGGATGCCGTATTCGCCGACGGATAGATGTGATACAACTGGTTGTCGTGTCCTAAGACGTTGATGTAAAGTGAGTCGTAGTACACGTGCACGTGATACTTGTCCATCATTGCCAGAGCGCTGTCGTTGGCCTCGGCCTTCAGGTAGGCCCTGAAGTAGACAAGCAGGCTGTCGACCTCGATCTGCGTGGTGTCGAGGAAGGTCATATTGTCGAACAGGTCGATAGCCACCGAGCCTGCTATCGAGCTGCGGGCTATGTGGACAATGTCGCTCTTGGCGCCGCCGCCTTTCGTGCCCTTGGTGTTGTCAAAATCAACGTGCCACGGCATAGAGGTGTCGTAGACAATGGTCAGGATGCCACGGCTGTCGACCTCCATCTTGGCGTAGGAGATTTGCACCATCTGCAGCATATCGAAGATGGTTGCCGAACCGCTTCCGATGGGTACGCCCAGCGTGGGACTGACCTCGCCGTGGAACGACATCGGGTATTTGAGTGCGTTAAAATCGTTGAAGCCATCCTTAAGGCAGGATGTCATCAACAGACTGGCAAGCACAAGAAAAATAGACAGTTTTTTCATTTTTTTGTGTATTTGTCAATGATTTATACTTGTTATTGGATTGTTTCGTTGTTTTGAATTATTTTGCAAAGGTACGAAAAAAAACGATACAGCCAACATAAATGTGTATTTTTTATATAAAATATGTGTTCACTCGCATTTTTGACGCTGAAAGCGTTGCCGCTTTACAACCTCAGGTTGCAAAGCTGTCCGGGGTAGGCTATGTGTCATCAAAAGCACTCTGAAAGAGTGCCCCTTGCCTCTGCGCCCGACTCTCTTCGGGCGACCCCTTCAGGGTCGTATTGCCCTGTCCGATACCATAATCCGCGGGTACTCCGCACCCCCGGTTATTGAGCGTCAACCCCTTCAGGGTTGCAGACAGGCACTATATCCAACTCCCCGATTTGCCCCTCAAACTCCCACATTAACGCATTAACACATTAACGCATTAACACATTAACGCATTAACACATTAACACATTAACACATTAACACATTAACGCATTCTCACATTCCCACACGGGGCAGGCAGGGATGCCTGCGCTCCGGACCAACACTGGTCGTTGTACAATATATGTACAATAGTTGTACAATACTTGTACAATTGGTAAACGTACAAATATTGTACAAGTATTGTACATATATTGTACATATGACGGAGTTGGTCCCTTG